>Ga0134103_1000477_pt1 | contig 48871 bp, 43 predicted proteins | sample 14_taG_2_FD_94445 | JGI IMG/M metagenome (GOLD analysis project Ga0134103, IMG submission 94445) | Switchgrass degrading microbial communities from high solid loading bioreactors in New Hampshire, USA - 14_58_20_212_A1 metaG | ecosystem: Engineered > Bioreactor > Semi-continuous > Anaerobic >...
ACCTTTGCTGCGACGGATCGCGAACGCTACTTTCACTTTCTAATCCGAACAAAAGAACACATTCAACTCGTCGCAACAGGGTGGCATTGGGTCTTCGATCCTACAGTAGCTTGACGCTATCCCCACCAATGGTGGATGTTGACACAAGCACTGTTCGGATCATACGAAATGCTCGACTGGATCAGCAGTTTCCTCTCGCCATTCGGACTATGCTTGCCCACAACCGCATTCGCCGAGTAGGCATCTTTCTCGGCTGTCACAGATGTATGCAAGATAACGCCCTCGTCCCAGTTGATGCCATCTCTGGAACTGTAAAGGACAAGATTTCCCCGTCCTTCGCCATAACTGCCGCTGCGGCCGTGCATAAAATAGAATCCTCCGATCTTTTCCGAGAGCTGCGGATTCCTTAGTTTCTTGGCGAAATGGGTAGTTCTAACTTCAGACCAGGTGTACCCTTTATCGGAGCTGATACAGTAATGCAGGTCGTATTCATTGGTCTCTTTTTTTCGATAAGGATAACTGTAAACAATAAAATCGCCGTTGTCTAAAACACCTGCTGTGCAGTAGTAGTTCTCGGTGCTGAATGGAAGTATGCTGCGCCTTGACCACGTTTCACCGTTGTCCTCGGAGCAATACAGGCTGTATGGGCCAGGGCAGTAGTTGTCCGCACCACCCATAAAGACAGCACAGACTGTGTTGTCGTGAACAAACAAAGCATCAAAGGTGAGAGATATGTCTTCCACCGTGGCTGATGGATCCAGATCCTTTGGCTCACTCCAAGTACGTCCATGGTCATAACTAAGCAAATACACCGGGGGCAGCTGCTTGATCCATTTTGGGTCAGCAAATCGAGCCACAACGGCAATCAGTGTACCATTGGGAGCGGTCGTGACACCCACCACAAGTGCCGAATAAACCTCGTCACCTTCCCATGCTTGCTTGGAATAAGCAAATTCAATCGGATCGCTCCATGATGCGCCACCATCCGATGAGATCCGGTATTCCGACCAACCGCCGACACTGTGTCCAGCCCAAATCGTCCCCGATACATTACTGAAAAAACTCACTATATCCCCGTTAACACACTCTGTGAGGCAATTACCGCCGTGCCCGGATCGGTTGTTTGCTTGGTGATTGACATATAGTATGCCTTTGTTGGGAATACCATCAGGCAGGATACTGTACTTCCCATCAGCGTAGTTGTTGTTCGCCATCTCTATCCGCTCCTTTCCACTCACAGCTCAGCGAAGCAGTTGACTATGTCTCTGCATGCATCCGAGAAGATCCCGACATCCACTGAATATGCCAGGTATTTGACTCCTCTTTGTTTCCAAAACCGTAAAGATTCCATGTCATCGACGAACGTTCCAACCTTAATGTTGTACCTCTCGGCCTTCGCGACAATCGCCTCCATCGCGGCCTGCACCCGTGGATCCATGATCCGCCCGGGCACTCCCAAGGATTGGGAAAGATCGTATGGGCCGATAAAGATGACGCCCAAGCCTTCCACAGACAGAATCTCATCAATGTTTTCCAGGGCAGCGGTTCCCTCAAGCTGACATATTACCGGTATTTCGTTGACTTCCTGGAAGTAAAGATCCCGGTTCATAGCGGAATACTTCGCCGCGCGCACAAAACGGCATACCCCTTTATTCCCCTTGGGATAGAACCTGGCGGCGCGGATCGCTTCTTTTACGTCATCGGCTGTCTCAACTTGCGGAACCTGTAACCCCAATGCGCCAACATCAATGGCACTTGATATCACTGACTCACTCAATTCCGGCACCCTCACTATTGGGGCATGCCGGCTATTTCTGCTGCCCGCACAAGGTTCTGGATCTGATAGATCGAATTCGGGCCGTGCTCCAGATCCAAAATGGCAAAGTCAAGTCCAGCATAGCCGGCGACCTCTACGAAAGCTGGATCGGCTGTCTTCATAAAAGAACCTACCACACCTATTTCCAGTTTGCTCATAAACCTGCATAAAAGATTGCCCATATCCCCAACCTCGATTCCGATCCAATTACGCTTGCTCAGTCATTAAAGCTTCGATGATCTCTGCCATATGCTGTTCCGAAACTGCAAGCTCGACATAACAGTCCTGGCGGCTGTTTCCGGCCGCGCTCCAGGAACAAATGTTGCCTTCTGCCTGGTATGATACACGGTAACCGGTTTTGACTTTGAACAGCTCTGCATCCTGTCCCATAACGTACAGCAGTGCAATTTGATCCCAGCTGGGACGACTTTTGTTAGGCCCTCCCAGATAGATTTCATAGGCCTGGCGCACAGGGTGATCATGTGGGAGAAGGTCAGACAAAGTGTTTCCCGTCAACACACCGACGCCGGTGCTGCTGATGTGCAGGGGCACAGGGCTGGTGTTGACCACATATTCTGCCGCCACAGCATCCATTTTCCAGTTGAAGCGCTCGTTCCCGCTGTCTGGAAACGGAAGGCAGGCCATACTGACGATATACTTAACCTTTTTGGCAACTAACTCAACGCCGCTTAAGGCGCTGTACTGATCCGGCCTTGATTGAAGCAGCAGGCTCAACGCCGTTAATAGTCCGGTACAACAGATCACCACACTGTTGTCGCTGCTGCCGCTTAGTACCCTCCGGTAGACAGCAACCGCTGAAGGATATTCTGAGGCGTGTTTCCCAACCGGTCGGCCGACGATTTGGTTGTAACTCCGAGATGAAGTCTTTTCCACATGGGCCAAGTAATTCCGGAACCTCACCGGAAAATCGGGGCCAATATCATGGCCTCTCACAACTCCGATCGGTACTGATACATTGCCATAACAGCGGTTGATCGTTTCAACACAGCTTCCGCCATAGGCAGCCGGTGCGTTGCAGATGACAGCCATCATGTCGATTTTGCCTTTGTTCATATAGTTGTTAAACACCGCCAGTGCCCCGGCATCGTCACAATCAGTATCCATATCCGTATCGAGGATAACTTGTGTCTTGGCCAAATAATCTACACCAACTTCCCCAATGTGGTTATTTTGGGGAGCAGCTCTGCATTAACAGCAGAGCTGCCCAGCTGAGATGGAAACTGTATACTTATTGCCCGAAGAAGTCGTCAAGGAACGCCTGTGCAACTGGCGCCATTGCGTCCATGGCTGCTGTAAAGCTCTGGGTACCCTTAAGAGCGTCATTAACGGGTTTTGTCAGCATATTCCACAGTTCAGTGCCTTGGAAGACATCGCCCTCGCCGCGCCAGTTCTCCACTACATCCATGTACAAATCAAAGTGCTCTCTTGAGGTGGTGTAGGAGTTAATAAGGTTGTCCAATCTATCATATGTGTCTTCTTCCCGCCACAAGAAATTAGCCAGGGCTATCAATCCCTCTGGATACTCTGCGTTTACCGGCAGGAAAGCAATCCTGAAGTCATAGGCTGGGGCTTTATGCTCATCAACGTGAGGCCCCTTCGGGAATGGCACCATACCCAGGTTGATCCCTGCTGCGATAGCGTTCCGGTTACCACCGATCCAGTCGTAGAGCTTGAACCCGACTGTACCTTTGTTGAACAGATCGGTTGGGCCCATGATGCCCATATCCAGCCATTTCTTAACGGTATTGAATGCTTCTACGGCATCCGCTTGATTGAAAGCAAATACCCATTTTCCGTTCTCATCCTTCTTGGCAAGCTCGGCACCATTTGACCCGGCAAACCGCCAGAAGACTCTTGCTTCATTGGCTGTGGTAATGCCGTATTGGTCGATAACTCCATCGCCGTCAGTATCCTGAGTGAGCGCAATGGCGATCTGCTCCAGCGCATCGTATGTCCACTTGCCTTCTAGATACAGCTGGTATGGATCCGGCTGTTCATATCTCTCAATCAGTTCCTTGTTGTAAGGCATAATATACATCGTCTCGTTTACAACGCCCTCATGGACACCAATGCCATAGCGGTGGCCCTTGTACATCAACTTCTCAATGATATAGCGGTCGGTGGTGGGCAAGCTTTCAAAGAACTCTTCCGGCAGGTACTCGTCGGCAGGCAGAAGCATGTCTGCAGCAACTAAAGCAAAGTACCCTTCCCGGTGTGGAGCGCGGATAATGTCGTACTTCGCGTCACCAGCCATGATGCGCGCCATGATCTGATCGGCGTTCTCCAACCGCAGCGCTTCCAGTTTAACGTTGAACAATGCTTCTGCTTCGGCTATCCGCTCCGTTGATGACGGCAGGCCGCCGCGGATGATAGTGACTGTCTTCCCGCCGAAGTCGACTTCACTTGGCGGCAAAACTCCAGGCCTGGGCTGGTAATCAGCAAGTACGGTACTACTGCCTAAAACCAACATACAGGCAACAGCCAACAACAGTGCTTTTCCTAGCTTCATTAAAAGCTACCTCCTTTAGTTAATCATAGTCTGGCTCAGGAACCGGTACCCATCAATCGACCTTGTCTGACATGTACAACCTGATTCCGGAGATATATACGGTTATTAGGTTCACTGATTCATATGGTGATCGTACCTTGATTTCAAACAACCGCGAGTTAGCTCCATCCATCGTCATGTCCGCCAGCTGCTCTTCAGTCAATCCCAGGTCGTCCCTCAAGCTCGCAGTCAAGTAATTCCATCCATCTTTCAGCTCAGCAAGGGTCCACAGCCTACGGTAAGGACCATCCATCGGGTATTTCAAACGCACGGGTATCTCTTTGTGCAGGGTATCTACGTCTTCTATATAGATCCAGAATCCGATCATGTCGTATGGTGTCCAATCACTGATCCAATCGGGGTGGTGATTGCGAACCCGAAGCGATGCCTTCGGATCATTTTGCCGTAGTTCGATACTGGACTCTTCACCCGGAGGAACCATTACTGTGTTTACAGTCAAGGTGGCTCGATCAGCACTGAACCCCACAGGGGTGAGATCTGTCTCACTTTTCGGGTTGATCCTGAAATAGTGGACTGCCGGGACGCCGAGGCGCACCTCAAAAGTATAGGTCAGCCGCGATGTTCCGGTATCCGGCGGCCTTGTCGCAATCACTTCCAAAGTATAAATGCCGTCTTCATCGATCGTCGTGCCGGACTCAAACGGTTCACCGTTCAGCGTAATCTCAAGTTCATCATTCTCGCCGTCGGTTGTGATGGTTGGTGTTACCGGCTCATGGTAGTACCCCTCGTTCTTTACTCCGGTTATGCTGATGATCGGCAGATCATGCTCAATGGTGAATGTGTAGACATCTACCACTTCCTGTTTCCCGTTGGATGCAACAACTCTCAGTTCGTATGAGCCTGGCATAAACACCTCGCTGCCATTGGTGAACGGTTCATCGTTTAAAAACAGCTCCAACCGTGTATGCTTATTGCCTGTGTTGACCACTATAGTCACAGGTGTGCTGTATTCGCCACCGTCTACAATCCCGTCAATAGTGTACTGGGGGCTGGCAACCAGCAAGCATCCCCCCAGCAGAAGGATTATCAAAAACAGCGATGCAAAGCAAATTGAGGCTTTGTGCTTCATATGGTTGTACTCCTTTCTGATCAAGTATGAGACTCACAAGTTCTACAACCTCTAACCACGGCCAAAATAATCCCCCGGCGGTCACCCTCCTTTCTCGTTCGCTTCACGCCTTTCTCGTTCGCTTCCCGCTTTACACCAGCGAATTGAGGAATCCGGAAACTGATTCCAAGGTAGGAATTGATGTTCTAGCCCCCTTGACAGTCGTGCAGAGTGCCGCTGCTGCGGAGGCAAACCTAATGCTCTCATGCATGTCCCTACCCTGGGCTATACAGCAAGCTAGGGCCCCTGCAAACACATCTCCGGCAGCAGTCGAATCAATCGCGTGTACTGTAACTGCAGCTTGGTGATGGATGGCGCCATCAGCATAATAGACAACGCCTTGGCTCCCAAGGGTAATGACCGGGCAGCGGTACCCCATGGTGATCAGCTTCCCAAGTGCCAAACGGGCGCTTGACAGATCATTGATGGGGATGCCGGTCATTTGTGACGCTTCTATTTCATTTGGCTTTATTACATCGACATATAAGTGCAGATCTGCAGGAACCTCCATGGACATCGGTGCTGGGTCAACAACCACCAGCATGTCCCGGGATTTACTAAGCTTGGCAGCTTCGTAAACAATATCAACACCGGCTTCGAAAGTGGCCAGGAGCACTCTCCCCGGCTGGAACAAATCTCTATTGGCATGAACCTCACTGATTGCCAAAGTCCCACTCGAGCTTGGGAAATATGAGATGGAGTTCCTGCCGAGCCTGTCGACACTGATCATGGCGACACCGCTTGAGCCGTCTGTTTTGATTACATGGTCAATATTCACACCACTTTCCCGCAGCGAAACCAGCAACTCCTCGCTGTACCGGTCCATTCCGAACTTACCTAAGAAAGTAACTTCACATCCAAGCTGTGCAGCAGTGATTGCCTGGTTCCCACCTTTACCCCCCGGGGTAGCTGCCAAAGTGCTCAGCGATCACCGTTTCTCCCACACCGGGTAATTGATCGACAAACATCACGAAGTCTATGTTTACACTTCCCATACAAACGATTGATGGTTTGTTCTTGCCAGGAACCATTGGCACCATTCCTTCCCGATTACTGTTGTGAGACGTCGGTTAAACGTTTAACTCGAGTCAAAAAATAAAGACCACCCACTGGAGGTTCAGCGCAAATGCACTACGCTGAACCTCGCAAGATCAAATCGCAATCCAGCATTACCTTGCGTTCGCCAGTCCGGTGTTTTGCTTTTCCGTTGATATCATTCAGCAGCATTTCCATAGACTTTTTGCCCATCTCCAACTTTGGCTGGTTCACCGTAGTCAGGGCTGGATTGAGAAAGGCGGAAAAGAAGATATTGTCGAATCCCGCAAGTGCTATGTCTTGTGGAATGGACAGCCCTTTTGTTTTGATGGCCTCATGGGCCCCCCAGGCCATCAGGTCGTTGCCGGCAAAAACAGCTGTAGGCTTGAATGAGCCCTCAAGAATTTCCACCATCAATTGATACCCGCTGTCGTATTTGAATTCCCCATATTTCACCAAGATATCATTGTCAGGGACACCAAACCTGTGCAGTTGGTGACGAAACCCTTCCAACCTGTTTTTCGCGTTCTGATCTGAAAGCGGGCCGCAAATGCAGGCAAACCTTCTGTGACCGCAGTTGTAGAAGTGAGTGGCAATTTCAGCTGAGCCTTTAAAATTGTCCACAAACAGCACAATCAGGTTTTCATGCTCAAGCTCGCACATCCTGTCAACAATGACAAACGGCACTTTATCTACGAAGAACACGATATCGCTCTCCGCAACCCTGGGTGCCACACTGATGATCCCATCCACGTCATGCGCAAGCAGTGTGTTCATGATTGCCCGCTCCCGTTCGGCGCTGCCGTCGGTATTGCAAAGGAGTATCTGGTAGCCGTGCTTTACTGCAACTTCATCAATACCTCTGATGATCTCGGCAAAGTATGGATTCGTGATATCTGGGACTACTACACCAATGTGATTGGTTTTCCGGGATTTTAACCCTCTGGCAATCATATTAGGCTGATAGCTCAACTCAGCAATGGCTTTATTGACCCGTTCAGTCAGCTCCGGGCTCACATACTTTTTCCCGGTTATCACATTGGATACTGTTGCCACAGATACGCCCGCCAACTTGGCAACAGACGTCATATTCGGCCTCACAATATCACCCTACCCAATCTCAGTTTCTATCAGTTGTTGAAAACATTGCCTTCCTCATGGTTCTCGCCGCGGATGTCCATAAACTGACGTCCTTGACTGCCCGATACTGTATTGCCCAGAACGAGGTTGTGGCTGCCGTACACCTTCAATGCTACAAACCGGTTCTTGGCTGCCGGCGGTTCGGTGTCATAAATGGTGTTGCTCATAATGATGTTGTGGTGAGCTTGAGAGACATCACTATTGTTGACATACACGCTCTCGCCCCAACAATCAACGATGGTGTTGCCGTAGATGTTGTTGAAGGACGATTCGACAAAAATGCCCTGCAGCCTTGTTTGCTTGATTGTGTTATTGCGAATCGTGTTGTGCTCGGAACTGGTTAATACAAAGATGCCTCTATCGGTACCAATAATCGTATTGTTCTCTACCAAGTTATTTGTTGCTGAGTTTGGCAGCCGGATGCCAGCATACCCCGATTGAATGCGTTCGTCAGAAACAATAGTATTGTTCGCAATATAACTGTTGCGGTGGTGGCTCAGGTTAAAGCCACCCTGTTCCGGGTTGATCACTGTATTGTTGACCAGAATCGCGTTATCAACATTATCGCTTGCATAGGCGCTTTTTCCCAAGTTATTTACGAATCGGCAGCTATCGACTACTATGTTCGATCCTGTTTCGATCCGCACAATGCCTCCGATGAACTCCACCTGATGGAACGACACATCTGATGCCTGCTTAAACAGGATTATCCTTTCCGGATTAGCCAGTGTCAGATTGGAAAAGGTAACATTCAGCTGGCCGGGGTTGCTTATGAACAGATAGTTGCTGCCGTCTTCGCGCTTGATAACCGAAACACCCACACCTTCACCGACGACATTGGTGTTAGGCAAGACTGTGATTTGTCCTTTGACCAGATATGTACCTTGCGGGACAAATATTATACCGAGCTCGCCATCACGATGATCAGTGAAATAGCGAAAGGCTTTCGTCAAAGCCAGCCCATCGTCCTGCACTCCATCGCCCTTGGCTCCATACCAGCGCACGTTCACAGCATTGCCGGTAGCGATTCTGATCCATCTACCTGACGGGCCCCTCCAGCTCTTGATTCCCCAATTCAGATAAGCACTCAGATCTTCCTCTGGATTGGGAGCGCTGCCTACAATGACCATACCACCGTCATGGACCTGAGTGTTCTCAGCCTCGTATCTAAAGAATCCTTCGCCACCATCCCCTGGTTGGTAAAAACCTTTCACATATACCAATTGCCCGTCTGTGGGAGCCGCAAGCCTCAGCAGTTCCGAGATCGATAACACCGTTGTCAAGTTCGGAATGCTGTCAGCACTGGCAGTCGAAGACACGGCAGCTGCCAGTATTATAAAAACTACCACAACTGTTAAAGTGTTTGATGCGGATTGCATTACTTGTTCCTCCCATTTTGTTTGGCCTGTACATTTGCTGGCATATGTAAGATAATTGTGCAATTCAGTTAAACGTTTAACTAGATCCTACCATACAAGTTAATATATGTCAATAAGGTATTAACAAAAACAACAAAAACAGTGTCAAGGGTTTTGGAGAAGGAGGGGCCTAACATTGGCTTTATCTGTTGGAGAAGAGCCTGGAAACGGTAATGGCCGTTTTCGAGATATCTCAGGCAGCGCAGCCCTGTATCACACACTCTGTCCCCCACCCGCACAGGATTTTCGATCTTCCAAGTCTAATTCTCTGTAAATAACAGAGGATTAACTTATATTACCCAGAGCAGCAGTTATGTCAAGGCTGCTGCATGGACGTCAGTTAACGAAGCCACGAGAAGGAGGGTCTCATATGGAAGCAATCCAAGAGGTTTACCAGTTTTTGAAAAAATGCGGGACATACTATTTGGCTACTGTTGAGGGGGATCAGCCGCGCGTCAGGCCTTTTGGCACGGTGGATGTTTTCGAAGGCAAACTTTATGTTCAAACCGGTAAATCAAAAGCTGTTTCCAAACAGCTTCAGGCAAACCCCAAAGCTGAGATCTGTGCATATGCCGATGGAATCTGGCTGCGAGTAGCCGGCAGACTGATCCGGGATGACTGAATCGAAGCAAAACAGCATCTGCTCGACAACTACCCAGATCTGAAAAAGATCTACCCACCGGAGGATGACAATACGGAAGTGCTTTATTTTGAGGATGCCACAGCCACTTTTTACTCATTCTTTGAACAGCCGCGGGTAATCAAGTTTTAAGGTGTCAGGGGTGAGAATAGAACCATGCCTTTAACAGAAGCACAAATCACCGAAATGCAGACAAGTGACTATGACGAAATGTATGAATTATGGCGCAGCACCCCAGGAATCTGTATAAGCAGTGCTGATACACGGGAGAACATCGAGAAATTTCTTGATAGAAACAAGGGGTTAAGCTTTGTATGCAGGTGTGAGGGTAAACTTGTAGGCACGGTTCTCTGCGGCCACGACGGGCGGAGAGGATACATGTACCATGTGGCTGTAGCGCCAGAATTCAGAGGCAATGGCATCGGAAAGCGGCTTGTTGCCAGAAGCCTTGAGCAGTTGAAAGCTGAGGGTATTGGCAGATGCCACCTTTTTGTCATCGCCGAAAACACCCTCGGCAGCTCTTTTTGGGCTTCGATTGGGTGGCAAAAGCGTGACGATATAATCGTGTTCTCCAAAGATGTTTGACGCAAGGGTTACGGCGCTGATGGGTGGGAGTGGTACAGGGAGTGGTACAGGGAGTGGTACAGGGGACGGTTCCTTGTACCACCCCAGCTAGACGAGGGTTCGAATGTAGAAACCTGTTATACAAAGGGGTGGTACAAGGAACCGTCCCCTGTACCACCCCTTCATGATCCCCTCATTACCAACCGCGGCCTGGCACTTGCGGCATCGGCATAGGCCCCCACATCCCTGGTTGGCCTGGACCTTGGCCGCCAAAGCCAAAACTAAAACCTCCCCGGTTTACACTGGCATTGCCAACCTGCGTCCCGGGAACATAGACACCGTCAGTGAACAAACCATCCATTTCCACACCTGAATGGCTGCCGCCGCGATACACCACATACGTCTTGTCAGCTTGGATCGCTGGCGAAGAAACCACTAAGGATTGATACGCCTTGGTGGATCTAAAAGTCACGATAGGATCGTGATCATCTGCAGCAGCAACATGCACAAGCTCCTGAGCTGGAAAACTGTTAAACGTCACTGTAACCCAATTCTGGCTAGAACCTGCACTCGGTGTCATCGCCATCCCTGCGCTCCCAGCCGCCACCAGCAGCCCGCCCGAGATCATAAACTGTGTGTTATAGTCCACTGCTGCGTTCCCGCTGCTTGTCGGTCCGTGGATGATCACTGTTCCACCCGTCATCGTGATCGCGCCGTTGGAGTCAATACCGTCTCCCTCGGCACTGATGAATATGTATCCACCGTGGATGAACAGCTCTCCATAGGCCTCCATCATGAAACGGTTCTGCCCCACTCTGCCAAGCGCCGACCCATCCACCCCACCAGCTGCGTTAATCCCATCATCACGAGCTTCCAGAACACGAATGATCCCACCGTTGATGACTATTGTCGTGCTTTCCAGTGCTTCATAGCAGCGGAAAATCGTAATCTCCCCATCATTGATTGTCAGGCGCGCATCAGCGTGGATCGCGTCATCACCCGACTTGATACTGATCGAACCACCACTGATCGTCACCTGATCGTTGGCATGAACCGCATCGTCTGAAGAGTCGACGCTGATATTCCCTCCATCGATAAAAATCCCCACACCCGCCTTTAAACCTTTGGCACTGGGTGCATCTTGTGCAGCAGGTTGCGGCTGCATGGGCATTGGCCACTGCCCAGGAAAACCCCACATACCACCCGGGCCTCTTCCCCACGCACCCCAAGTGGGAAGATCGCTGGAAACAGCGCTGCCGCCCCCTGAGGTGATCGTTATGGTCCCACCTTTGACATACAGGCTGGTTTGCGCCTGAATTCCATCTAAGCCCGCGGTGATATCAATTATCCCGTTTTCAATATAGATAAACCCTCTTGCCGGATCAGTATCGTTGTTCGACTGTATGCCATCCTGTTCTGCCTTGATTAAGATCCGGCCATCCTTAATTGCAACCATATCCCGGCCTTTAATCCCATCTCCGACAGCTGTAATTTCAATGGTGCCGGATACTATCTTAAGATCATCCTTGCTGACTATGCCGTGGCGATAGTTGCCGTTGACAATTAACGTTCCGGTACCATTGATTGTAAGGTTGTCTTTACTGAAAATCGCGGCATTCACATCATCCGCAGCTTGTTCAGCTGTGATCTCTATGCCGTCAGTTATAGTGTTAACGGTATCTGGAGCCAGGGTAAGAATCACTTTGTCAGCATTGGCCACATAAAGCGCAGCTGTGATTGATGATGTCAAGTTGACACCGTTAAGAACAACCTGCACATCATCGTTGTCGCCGGCATCGACGATCAGCTGCCCATCAGACAATGTCCCTTGGATTAGATATGTACCGCCGGCAGTAATGCGCACAATATTGCCGCTAACCTCTACTCCCTCTCCGGTAAAGCTTGTTCGATCAGCGTTTAAGTAAATCTTAACCGCATCAGCCGTGTTATACCCAGCATCAAGATCCTTCTTTGTATAGTTTACCGTCACATTGGCAAAGACTGCTGTGGAAAGGAGCAATGGGATCAAGGTGCTTATAAGGAACAGCGCAATATGTCTTCTCACGACGAGAACCCCCTTGTTGGATTAACACCTTCAACTAATTGTGAGATTAATCCTCCTAACCAATATTATACGCACCAAGATAATGTTTCAGAGGGGTGTGGTACAGGTGGGGTGGTACAGGGGACGGTTCCTTGTACCACCCCAGCTAGCGCCGTGAATCAGAAGGTGGTATCACCCTGATAGACAGCTGTTAAGTGCGGCAAACAGCGATAGGAAGGGGGTGGTACAAGGAACCGTCCCCTGTACCACCCTGTACCACCCCCTGTAACACTCCGCATCTATCAATACTCGGCTCTCTTCAAAAACAGCCTATACGCCACAACCAACAGCGCCGCATTATACGCAGCACCAATCAGCAAATACACCGGAAAACTCAAGTTTCCATCCAGTGCCACAGGCATCAACTTCACCAGCATCGCCCGGACCGCCCAGAAATTCGGAAAAATTCCCAGCACATACTGCAGCTTCCCCTGGAACGTCTCCAAGACCATCAAAGCCGGCACCAAGGCCAGAATACCCGTTCCTTTGATCACGGCAAAGCCTTCCACCTTGTTCTTGGAGATCGCCCCCTGAAGCAAGCCCAACGTTGGAGCAAACATCCCATTCACCAAAGCAAAAGCCACAATATGCTCCCAGCCAATGCTGCCGAAAAACGACACCCCCATCACAGAGTACTTGTCGCCGGCGATGAACTTCGTCCCCAACAAAACCAATATATCCCCCACAACAGCCATCGTATAAATATACACCATCTTGAACCCAAGGTAGCCACCAGTCCCAATCGGCGTGACAGCTATCGAATTCAGCGTATGCTCATCCTTGTGCTCCAAGAGCAAAAACGTCGCCAAAGCCGCCAGAGCAAAAGGCCCAAATGCAAGGATGATGATTATCAACAAAAGCATCGTCACCTTGAGCAGGGTCCCCTGCACCGGATCCATCGAGTCAAAAATCAGGGGAAACACATAACACGACAAAACCAGAATGATGAGCGGATATGCACACATGTAAAGATTGATCGGGTCCCGAGCAATGGTCTTGGCTTCATACTTAAACAAAGATAGGTATTTGTTCAAAATTATTACCCCCTCGCCGCATTGTCCCTGAACTTAGGATAAACGGCAAACCTGAACAGCACAGCAGCCAGAACCGCCAGATACACACAGCCGCCCACTGCCATGCCAAACTCATACTCTCCCCTTACAGCGGAGGAAATCAAGTGATTCGCTGCGTGCGACGGCGATATCATAAACAGCCACTCATACTTCGCATCCACTACACCAAGGCTGAACAGAATTGATGGTATGGTAAACACAAACAAGTAAATCACAAACAGCCCAAGCATCGATGTAAAATCCTTACTGTTCAGCGAAAGCACCAAACCAATCGCCGCATGTGCCGCCCCCGCCACCACCACAAACAAAAGCAGCACTACATAATCAAACGTGATTCTGTGAATCACATAAAGCGCAGCCGCAGTAACCACAGCCGATTCCAGCGCCAGCAGCATCGACCCTACCGCCTTTGCCGTCAAAACCTGCCCCAACGATACCGGCAGCACCATCATCGTCCGGATCGTGCCGTCCTGTTTCTCCAGATGGTGCGATGCGCCCAGCAGCAAGATCGACATAGTCGCCACATCCACAAAGATCACCAGCGGCGCAATCCGCCGAGCTTCTTCGGCGGAGATAAACAAAAACAGCCCGATCCAGATCGCAGCCGTAGCCAGACTCACAGGCAGGATCTTGTACCGTATCAGCCTTTTTATCTCACCCTTAATCAGCCTGGCCAGCTTGCTCATTAAGCTCCACTCCCGTCACGATGATGAAAATGTCCTCCATTGTTGTCTCACCCGTATGAATCGTCTCAATCTGAGCGGTCTGCAGCAGATTCCGGAACTCCTCATTGAAACCAATCCCGTCGAGGGGAAAGACCGCACTGGCCACAGCTCCGTTGTCCCGGTATTCCACCTTCACCTCTCGCTTCCCATATTTCAGTTTCAAATCCCGGGGGGTGGAAATCTCCGCCAGCCGTCCGCCGACACAGAACGCCACTCGGTCGCACAGCTGTTCCACATCGTTCATCAGGTGCGTGGTCAAAAACACCGTGCCGCCCTGCTCCCGGTATTCCGCAATCATATCCTTGATAATCCGCGCATTTTTCGGGTCCAGCCCGTTTGTCACCTCATCAAGGAACAGCACCCGCGGGTTGTTAAGCAGAGCCCGTACAAAATTCAAGCGCACTTTCATCCCCTTGGAATACTCGCCCACCTTCATATTGCGGTACTCCCAAAGGCCCACTCGTTCCATCAACGTCTGGATGTCGGCTGTACTCTTGTAGAAGCCGGCGAAAAACTGCATGTTCTCCAGGGCAGTCAGTTTGGTGAAATGCACCGGAACCTCAAAACCGACGCCAATGTCTTCGTAGAAATCATGGCTTATGTCCTTGAGATCCCTGCCGAAGTACTTGATGCTTCCCCTGTAATTCTCGAGCAGCTTCACCAATATCTTTTGCGTAGTGGACTTCCCTGCCCCCGACGGGCCCAGCAGTCCGAAAATCTCCCCTTCCAGCACATCAAAGGTGATACCTTTGACCACATCTTCTCTGGAAGATGGATAGCGGAAATGCAGGTCTTTGACACTAAAAGCGGTTCCCATATTGTTCCCCCTTTTGCATGTATGTTTGTTACAATCACCTGCCGGATATACCATGTTGAATCACGTCAATCACCTGAAAAGCCGTGTTCAACAGATGATCCGGATCACCGACGGTACCTAACTTGTGGATATTGGCAAACATGATCTCTATCAGTTTGACCACAAATTCCGGCGGATAGCGGCTGTCAATCTGGCCCGACTGCGCTGCCTGATAGATCCATACATTAAAGGATTGATAATAATCTACGCCAAAGAGTCCAAAAAGGCGGCTGCGAAACGCGTCGGTCTCATCCATGAGTCTGTTGGAAAGGAAATGCATGCGTGCATCAGACAGCATGAATTCAGTGGTTGCTTTGATCAGCGCTTTAAGAGTGCCGAAGAAGTCTCTGGTATCAAGGTTTTGCTCCATCAGTGGGTAGAAAAAAGAAAGCTTCTTCTGGGTGATGATGTCAATCATCGCCACATAAAGCCCGAATTTATCGCCAAAATGATGGTAGAAACTACCCTTGCTCATGCCTGCCTTTTTCAAGATATCGTTGAGAGAGGCATCCTCATACCGTTTCATGGAAAATTCATCAATCGCCGCTTCTTTTAGATCGGGAAAACGCAGCAGCGGGTTATCTGCACCGATCAGGGCGCGATAGTTGAATGTGCGTTTTTGCATCGGAAACACCTCGAATCCATACCATGTAGTCTAAACCATGTGGTCTAATCAATCCGGTCTAATCATAGCACGCAAATAGCTCGCCTGTCAATATCCTTCAATAGCCTGCTCACTCAGAAAGATTCCTGCCGTACCATGACTCCCATCCTGCTGTTTTCCCAGCTAGAAACGGGAAAGCCAAGCCATTCCCTTCCCCCCGTATCGATCATAATTATGAAGTGAAGCACTAATTATCTGCTTCTGTGGAGGGGGGTGAAAATGAATATGCGCAATCTCACGAGCAATCGCACAGGCAATCGTCAAGAAGTGGCCTCTGCTGGCAGCAATAGAACCAACATCAACAAGCCGGTGTCCGTGGAGCCTGCTGTGGTCAAAGCATCAACCGCTGCTGCCGTCGTCGCCACGGCGACTCCTATTGACAATCCGGATCTGAACTACCTGGCATCCACCACAAAGATCGACATCTCAGGGCTTACTTTTGGCCAATTATACAACTCTATCTCGGATAACCGTCTGACAGTGGAGTTCAGCCAACCTTTGGAAAAGCTTGGCCCAGTTCCTGACGGCTGGGCAACCTGGTCGTCACCGCCATTTTCTGAAAGTCCAAACCCAGACATTCTGTTCGCCGAGTCCAATACGTTAGAAATGGTGCTGTCTCGTCCTGTACGCGTTTTCGGCTTTGAACTGGAGCCGTCACCATTCGCCGAATCTGAGTTCACGGCCAATTTCTATAGGGGGAACCAGCTGGTCGAATCGATCACGCGGACTGTGAATGGCAATGCCGGAGCTCGTCTGTTTGCCCGGACCGGAACATCGATCGACCGTGTTGTAGTCGAAGGCCCGGTGGACTTCGCCATTGCCCAAGTACGCTACCAGCTGCCCATTAATGTGCTCTTTGTCGTGCTCTTGATTCTGCTCATTATCGTGCTGCTGCTCCTGCTGCTGCTTTAGTAGCAAAGGGTGGAACCGAGGTTGGTACAGGGGACGGTTCCTTGTACCACCCCCTTTGTACAGCTGTCTTTCAAACCCTCGTAGCCCGTCTACCTGGGGTGGTACAAGGAACCGTCCCCTGTACCGCCCCCTTGTTTACACCAGCGAAGGGAGGTGAACTGAATATGCGCAACCCCAAAAGCAATCTCAAAAGCAGTTTTAAGGAAACCAGACCGGTTGGCAGCAACACAGGCAAAACCATAGACCTGAAAACCCTTGCTTCCGCTGGAACGTCACCAACTGCGGCTGCTGCCACTCCTGCCGCTGTAGGCAACACTCCAATCGACAACCCAAATCTCGCTTATCTCCTGCTCACGAAAAAGATCGATATATCCGGACTTACCATTGGTGACTCATATTCATCTATATCCGACAGCATTCTTACCGTGACGTTCAGTGTGCCTTTGGAGAAGCAAGGCCCGGTCCCCACCGGTTGGGCCACCTGGTCTTCGCCGCCGTTTTCAGAGGATCCCAATCCCGATGTTCTGGTTTCACCAACCAACACGTTAGAAATGGTGTTGTCTCGCCCTGTACGCATTTTCGGCTTTGAACTGGAACCAGAACCCTTTGGTGAATTCACCTATACGGCGAATTTCTTCCGCGGAAACCTATTGGTAGAATCAATCACACGTACTGTTAACGGATCAGCCGGCGCTCGTTTGTTCGCCAGGACAGGCGAACCCATCGATCGAGTTCTGATCACCGGCGGGCCAACCTTCGCCATTGCCCAAGTACGCTATGCGCTGCCGCTTAGCCTGCTCTTAATCGGCCTGATTGTGCTTGCGATTATCCTCCTCCTGCTCTGGCTGCTTCTGTAGCTGCAAGGCTATAGGTAGAGAAATCGGACGGTTTCTTGTCGTTTGCCCGAAAATGACAGGGAGCCGTCCTGTCCTCACCCCAACCCGCTCTCAGCCGCAGCAGCGATTCAAGAACCAGATACTTCGCTCAAATGCTGCGCGCCTCTACCAGCACCTCCCTATTTCCACCCTATGCACCCTCCACTCAATTGGCGCCCCCAATTCATATTCATCCCATAAACTTAACACAAAAATCCCAGTCTCTCTACTTGAACTTCGTATAATTATGCCTTACAATGGTATACATATTCCGCAATCGAACGAAAAGGAGTATTAACCTATGACCAAAGAAAACCCAACAAGCGCAACCAAACCCAAAGTCGTATTAGCCTACTCCGGCGGCCTTGACACTTCTGTCGCTGTCAAGTGGCTGCAGGAAGAATACGGCTATGATGTGATCGCCTGCTGCATCGACCTCGGCGAAACCAAGGACCCCCAAATCCTGTATGAACGCGCAGCCAAGGCTGGTGCAATCAAGACTATCATCTTGGATGGCAAAACCGAATTCGCAAACGAGTATATCCTGCCCGCCCTTAAAGCCAATGCGCTTTATGAAGGCAAATATCCCCTGTCCACATCCCTCGGCCGTCCCCTGATCGCCAAGAAGCTTGTGGAAGTGGCCAAAGACGAAGGAGCCGCGGCTATTGCCCACGGCTGCACCGGCAAAGGCAACGACCAAGTTCGGTTGGAAGTTGGCATCCGATCCCTCGCCCCCGAGCTGGAGATTATCGGTGTGATTCGCGATTGGGGCATGTCTAGAGAAGAAGAAATCCAGTATGCCGAGGAACACGGCATCCCGGTTTCAGTGAATAAAGATAATCCCTTCTCCATCGACGCGAATATTTGGGGCCGCTCTTGTGAAGGTGGAGTGCTGGAAGATGCAGGCGTAGAACCTCCAGAAGCTGCCTACTCCCTCACCAAGGCCATTGCTGAAACTCCTGACGAACCGGAATACGTCGACATCGAGTTCGAACAAGGCTGCCCGGTCAAGCTTAACGGACAAGCAATGGATTTGGTTACCTTGATTGAATACCTGAATGAAATTGGCGGCAAGCACGGCGTCGGCCGGATTGACCACATCGAAAGCCGCCTGGTGGGGATCAAATCAAGGGAAGTCTACGAAAACCCCGCGGCCTTGATTCTGATCAACGCTCATAAAGAGCTGGAATACTTCACCCTGCCCCGGGAAGTCACCGAGTTCAAAGCTATCATCGACCAGCGGTTCGCCCAGATGGTCTACGACGGTCTGTGGTTTTCGCCATTGACAGCAGCACTGCAAGCCTTTGTCGAAGCAACTCAGTGCCATGTCACCGGTAAGATCCGGGTGAAGCTCCACAAAGGCAGCCACACTGTAGTGGGGCGCTGGTCTGACTACAGCTTGTACCAGCAAGGCCTGGCCACATACACCAAGGCCAATATGTTTGATCATCACGCTGCTGTCGGCTTCATCAAACTTTGGGGGCTGCCGTCGCAGGTGTATGCTTCAGTCCACAAGCATCCAATTGATCTATCACGGGGGGATCACACATGGCAAAACCACACTCAGCAAAGCTCTGGGGAGGCCGTTTTGCTAAACCTACCGAAAAGCTCGTAGACGAGTTCACAGCGTCAATCGGCTTTGATTACAAACTGGCGCGGGAAGACATCGCCGGCAGCCTTGCGCACGTGCAGATGCTGGCTCAGTGCGGCATCCTGACTGACGGTGAAGCGCGGCAGATTCAGGCGGGCCTGCAGAAGATTCTTACGGAGATCGAAAAGCAGGATATTACCTGGGACACCTCCCAGGAGGATATTCATATGAATATTGAAAAACTGCTGCACGACACCATCGGCCCCACAGCAGGCAAGCTGCACACAGCCCGCAGCCGCAACGATCAAGTAGCCGCGGACATGCATCTTTACTTAAAGGGTAAGGTTCAGGACATCATCAAACACCTGGAACAGGTCCAGCGCACCCTGCTCAGTCAAGCCGAGAAGCATGTATATACCATCATGCCGGGCTACACCCATCTCCAGCGAGCCCAGCCCATATCGTTCGCGCATCACCTGCTGGCTTACTTCTGGATGTTTCAGCGGGACAAAGAACGGTTCACAGAGAGTCTGAAGCGGATCGATATCTCCCCCTTGGGTGCATGTGCCCTGGCTGGGACTGCTTTTCCCATTGACCGGCAGCTCACAGCCAAGCTCCTCGGCTTTGCCGATGTGTACCCGAACAGTATCGACGCTGTCAGTGACCGCGATTTCATCGTCGAATTCCTGAGCAACTCTGCCTTGCTCATGATGCACATCTCCCGCCTGGCAGAAGAGCTTATAATCTGGAGCAGCCGGGAATTTCAGTTCATCGAGCTGGATGACGCTTACTGCACCGGCTCCAGCATCATGCCTCAGAAAAAGAATCCTGATGTGCCGGAGCTGCTGCGGGGCAAGACGGGACGGGTGTACGGTAATCTGATTGCCATGCTCACAGTCCTCAAGGGGCTGCCCCTCGCCTATAACAAAGATCTGCAGGAAGACAAGGAAGGCATGTTCGACACTGTCGAAACGGTAACGGTCTCACTGCAGGTCCTTACGCCGCTGTTGACAACCATGAAAGTGAACGGCTGCGCCATGCAGCAGGCAGTGGCCGCTGACTACTCCAACGCAACTGATGCGGCGGACTACCTTACCAGTAAAGGTGTGCCTTTCAGGGAAGCGCACGAGATTGTGGGCAAGCTGGTGCGTTATGCCATCGATTCCGGCAAGTATCTGCTCCAGCTCTCCCTCGACGAGTTTCATAAATTCAGTCCGCTCTTTACCGAGGACATTTATCAGGTTCTCCAACCTGAGACCATAGTCAGCCGCCGCACCAGCCACGGTGGAACCGCCCCCGAAGCAGTGATCAAACAGCTCGATCTCGCCAGGGCAACAATCAGGACAGAGAGTGGTGTTGAAGGTGGTACAGGGGACGGTTCCTTGTACCACCCCAGCTAGAGGGCTCGATGGATCCGGAAAGCGTTTATACAAAAGGGTGGTACAAGGAACCGTCCCCTGTACCACCCTGGACAACCCCAACTCCTATCTCAACCTTACAGTTTGGCCAGCATCCATTTTTCCCCCACCAGCTCAAAACCAATGTTCTCACAAGCCTTCTGCGACTCCCGATTGCCGACAGCCACACCGGAGTAGTACGGATAACCACCGTGCCCCAAGATCCAAGCCGTACTGACCGCCAAAGTCTCTTCTGCCAATCCGCTGCCGTGGTGGGAAGGTTCTGTCCAAATGTGGGTAATATCCCAGATCTGGTCCCGTGACTCAGGGCCAATATCCACCCGCGTCACCACCACATATGCGATCAAGGCGCCGTCCTCAATCCACCCAAACAACCTCGAGTCTCCACTCTTGATCACATTATCCAGGCGCGCCGGATGGTTTCCCGGCATCCGCGGTGTATATTTGGCGATGAACTGCTGGATGACCGGCAGATCATCAGCACCAAGCATCCGCACCGAAGAACTAGGTACCCCAATTCGTTTCTTCGTATATGCATAGAATAAGCTGCGGCCAACCAGCTCGCAGCCAAACTCTTCAGCAACAGGATCCACCATCCAAGCGGCATCTACCACAAATACAAGTGGTTTACCCTTGTCCACCGCCGGCACAACTGTGGGCACAGCATGAAGGCAAGCGCGGAAATCATCCACGGTATCGGCAAAGAACCTGACCTCCAAGTATTCATCACGGTGATGCACGGTCATCATACATCCCAGCTCGTCCGCATCCTTTATGTAATTCGCATAAATGGTTACAGGATACGGGAACTCCTCCGACAGCTCATGCAGATCATAAACGTGTCTCAGCAAATCCCGCTTTTGCAGATACAGCCGCGCTTCCCTTGCTTCGATCAATTCCATGGTCCTTTGCATATTTGACCCTCCGATTACTGCTATAACTAATATCTTGCTCAGAACTCCACATCATACTTGGCGATGAATTCGGCGATCACTGACCTTAAGCCAACGTCGAGAATGGTGTTGCCTTTAGCCACAATCTGAGGAGGAATCTTCTTGAACCGTCCCCTGTACCACCCCCATACACCTATTTCAACGCCGTCAACCACTCCTCCGCCAGCATCGTCCAGCGGGCAACCGCCCCCTTGGCGTAGCGGATGCCAAAGCCATGCCCGCCGCCCATGAAAATGTGCAGCTCGGCCGGCACATTGTTTTCTTTGAGTGCCGTATAATACCGGACACTGTTCAGCGGAGAAACAAGATCATCATGGGCATGGACTATAAACGCAGGCGGCGTATTCTCATTCACATGCAATTCGTTGGAGAAGAAATCACTGAGTTCTTCGGACCAGTCTTCCCCCAACAGTTCAGAACGGGACCCTTTGTGGAGGACACCCTCGGCAAATGAGATCACCGGATAGACCAGCATGGTGAAGCTCGGCCTGGCGCTGAGCGTGTCTGCTTCATCCACGGGTGCGTAAGTGCTGCAGTCATACCGTGTGGAAAGAGTCGCCGCCAAGTGCCCTCCTGCGGAGAAGCCCATCACCCCCAACCGATCGGGATTGATACCCCATGCAGCCGCCCTGCTTCGGATCAAACGCATCGCTCTTTGGGCGTCCTGCAGCGGAACATACCTCGCATCACGGTGGCCTTCCCCGGGCAGCCTGTGTTTCAGGACAAATGCGGTTATTCCCAGTTGGTTCAGCCAGCGGGCTATGTCCAGCCCTTCCTTGTCAATCACCAGCCGCTCGTAACCGCCACCGGGAATGACCAGCACAGCCGTACCATTCGGCTCACATGCAAACTGCGGAATGATAGCCGGCTCGGTAACACCTGTCACCGACCGGTCTGGGACAGCTGGGTCGGTACTCCGTTCCACCACTGTTTCAGTTAGCGCTAACCCTTCTGATCCCGGCGCAGCCCAAGGCCATAGTCTCATCTCGATATCCTTATAGTCAGTCGTTTTGGGCCCGTCCACAGCCATGCAAATCCCCACCTTCATTCCATGGTAAGCTCATCGTAATGGTCTTCGCCAGCCAGCCCTACCGCGCTTGGGCAATCTTCTCATACACTCCCTGAAAGTCAATATCCATAAATGGTTTACCGGTCAGCAACCGATCCACTGCACCCTCAACGAAATCCTTCTTCCAGCCAGCCAAACTGTCTGCCGATGTCTCAAGCACGCTCGACAGCAAGACCCAATCCCGCAGCTGGAAGAACAAGTTCATGTTTTTCAGGCATTCCCCATCCAGCTCACATTCGACTGTATACCCAGACAGGAGATGAAACAACATTGCTTCAGCCTCTTCAGCTTTCTCACCGAGCTGCTTTGGGTCACCGCCAAGGAGATAATAGTACATGCATACGGCTATGTCGTAAATGTACCATGAGTATTCACATTCGTCGAAATCAAACACCGTTATGCTGTTGCTGTCATCAAAGAAATAATTGGAAAACAGGAAATCACCATGGATGAGCCCAAAGCTCTTTTTACTCCTGGGAAATGCGCGCATGGACGCCATCCAGCGGCGAAACACCTCCGCCAGATCAGCGTTATACTGGCCCAAAACATGAGCAGCCTTTGTCAAATGAGGATTCTGATCCCACTGCCTTCGCTTTGCCGCAGGATGGGGACTATACGTCATCGATAACCGATGGATCTTCCCCAATGCACGGCCAATAACAATAAACCGTTCTTCACCGTCAAGACCTCTTGACCAGCAGTCCTTGCCGATCGCTTTCTGGTAGGCGGAAACGGTGTAACACTGGTCATTGATAGCAACCAGGTGGACATATCGGTTTTGCAGAGAAACAACCGGCGGAGCGATTGGGGCACCATTCATATGGAGGTATCTGAGAAAGCCGATTTCACTGTTGGTTTCCGTATCCAGTTTTCCCTGTGCGATGCGTAGAATGCAAGTTCTATCCCCGCTCACTTCATAAACCAAGTTATGGAACCCACCCAAGTTCCTGATGGAAGCTATGTTCCCCGAATACAAACTGGCCATGGATATAATGTCTTTTTCTGTAAGCACTGCCGCACCTCATCTGCAGAAGCCGTTCAACCCGCTGCTGCTCTTTCTTTCGCTTCATGCGCGATCCCATTGACAATCGCCCAATGTGGAATTCTTGTTCCTCAGGAATGTTTCCTGCCTGCCAAGTTAACCCACCCCACCCGCCATATTTTAAAATCACTTTTGAAACATCTTGGTCATTGTAGAGCTCGCCATCATCCATTAGGATCATACGCAGAATACTGCAGAAACCGCCGGACACAATCTACCCAGCCGGAATAATAACTTAGGATTATCCATCTATCAATGTCAAGAGTTCCTCCATATCCTTCTTAATCAACGGGGACATGCTATCCTTATATTTTCGTTTCTAACTCAGTCTTTATTGCTCCGCCCAACTCCGGCCGGTACAAAACTACTTCATGCAAAGCCGCAAGGCACTGCCTGACCACTAGTGGTTTATCATCATGCAGCAGGGCAAGCATAGCTGGAAGTGCTCTTCGCAGTTTCCCGGTTTCATCCCATCTTGCCTGGAAACAGCACAGGGCAAATCCCCTTGTCCTTACATATGAACTCTTAGCATTCAAAAGGCCTAAGAAATCATCAAAACAGGAATGGTCCCAATCGGCTCGCCAATTGCTTTTAGTTCGATCGCCCATTGGCAAAAGGCAGGGTTTCGTATGCCGCGATCCATTCATTCAAGACTTTTTCAGTTGTGGAAATGTCCTCATGCGTAGGCCAGCTGAGATATTTGGTGACGGCTGAGGGATGGATCACCACAGGCTGATCCAAGGTTAGCGGACACTCTGGGTAATATGCTATTTCAATCGTGTCTTCAAACAAACTCTTGTCAGTCACCGCATAGGTGTTCTGTACCCAAGGATCATCCATGTTCGCCTGTTCGAAATCCATGCCCTCACCCCAGGCCAAGTAGGCCCCAATATGAATGAGATGTTTCACACGCCCAGTTTGAAACTCACCATGGATAAATGCCTGGCAAACAGCATCAGTTTCAGCGTCCATCCATGAAATTCCTTTGTCCTGCCGGCCGCCGCAACCAACATGCTAATCTGCCGTGAAACTTATCCCAAATTGATATGCGATGTCACTTACGAAACCGTGAGGCATAGGTTCTCCCGGCTCTATTTTATACGTCCGTTTAATCATTCCTGCCCTGCCGCCTTCGTGCCCCTCAAGCCTTTCGATGCCCGCAACCAAGTTTGCCAGCTTAGTGATCCCGCCGGCAGCTGCGTTGATCTGTTCCACTCGCGCCGCCAGTTCATACAGATGGGTGACAAACACCACCCTGGCACCGATGATGCTTAATGCTGTAAGGATCTCTTCCGCAATCACAGCCCCCTCATGCGCATTGGTTGAGGAAAACGATTCGTTCATCAGCAGGAGACTGTCTCCGGATACTTCCTGTATGATCTGCTTCAGGCGGACCATTTCCTCTTCCAACCTGCCCCGATCATCATCAGATTGCTCATCGCTTGCGAAATGGGTGAAGATCCGATCAACAGGGCTGATCACAGCACTTTCCGCAGGTACCAAAATACCTGCCTGAGCCAGCAGCTGCACCAGACCAACAGCGCGAAGATAAGTCGTCTTCCCACCCTGGTTGGGCCCGGTGACGATAAAAATCTGTCCCCACTCACTGTCCATGGATACATCGTTTCTCACTACGGCATTTGGGGAAAACTCCTGCTTAGAAGCGAGATGAAGCGCAAGGCTGAGGTCATAGATCCCACTGGCTATAAACTTTTTGTGCTCGCGGGGTATGAACTGCGGCCGGCAAACAGGAAGGCAATGTCCCCGGACAACCTGCAGCAGCTCCACCACAGCTTTGTAGTAAAGCACTTCTTCCTCCAGATTGCGGAAGAACCGCATCAGCGCCGAGGTGACGCTGGATACGATCCCTCCCAGATGCAGCATTGTTTTCTCAAACAGTTCAGCCACACATCTTTTTTCTAGGAACATGATATCAGTCACAAGCAGTGGATCGGGCTTATCATCATCGCCGCCGAAGACATGATCAAGGAAAGAGCCTTTTCTTTTCCGTGTTGGGCTGCTGGAATCTTCTTTGTCCAGCCCTGTTATCTCGGCTAGACGCAGTCTGTGGCTCAGGTCGCGGCCTATAGTCAGGTTCAGCCTGAAAGGGCCGCGCACCGTATCCCGCAGCTGACGCAAAACATTGATCAGCTCTCGGTATTCGGAACTGGCTGCGCAGCCGCAAACATATTCGGTCAGGTTCCGCAGGCCCTCCGATTTGTATGGATATCTTTCCTGCAAAACGGCGGCAAGTGTGTCAAAGAGCCCTAGGTAGTTCAGCAGCAGTTCCAGGTTCAAGTGAAGCTGCCTGACCGAATTGGTGCGGCGGTAGAGTACAGTTTGCTTTCTATTTGCCGTAAATGAACGCGCCTGCGCAGTCACCTCCAGAATCTTGTGCGGCAAATACGGCTTTTCGAGCAGTTCTTCTGTGATGGCCAACCTGTAGTTGATGTTGTCCACATTGGTCTCCAAATCGAGCAGTACCTTTAACAGCGCTGCTTTTTCCTTGCTTTCCGCATCAGGGAAAACACAATCAAGGATCTTGTCCAGGTTCAAATCTTCTTTGAGATAATCAAATTCGGCTGCTTGTTTGGGCTTACGCTCTGTTTTGAACAGCAAACTGACATTTCGCCTCATTTTTTGATCCCACCCTCGACCAAACCTCTTGTTTCAAACAAGTGAACCAGCTGCTCAAAGGTCAAGCCGCACTTTTGGGCAATATCCCGGGCATAACTGAAGGAAAAGGGTGTATTGACTCGCTTAATCTCATAGGTCCGCTTTCCTTGCATACCTGTACCGTCCGGATCGATGACTCCTGCCTGGAGATTGACCACCCTGCAGCCGCTGGGTACTTCCTGGTTGATCAGCTCTGCATCGTGGGCCAACTCGGTAATATGGGTTACAAAAATGCCGTGGCACCCTAGTTTCATCATAGCCTTGAGGACATCCTTGCCAAGAATATAGCCATCGGCCCTTCGAACGCTTGAGAATGACTCATTGAGCATAACCAAGCTGTACTCAGTGGCTTCGGTAAAGATCCTGGCGATTCGCCCAGCTTCTTCTGCGAGCCGCCCTTTCTTTTCCCCTAAGACCTCTTTTTCGGGAAAATGGGTGAAAACATGATCCACGGGACTGAGCTCAGCTTCGGCAGCAGGCACAAAACAGCCAGCTTGAAACATTATCTGGGAGATGCCAATGGAACGGATAAAGGTTGTTTTTCCGCCTTGGTTCGGGCCGGTCAGAATAAAGACTCTCTCAGCATCATCGACCCTATGGTCGTTGCAAACCATACAGTCCGCACTGCGGCCAGCCTCCACCATGCGCAGTGCCAGGCCCAGATCGTATGCCCTCTTGAGGGAAAAACATTTGTTAGCTTTCACCATTACTCTTGGTTTGCAGAATCCAAAACCATACGTTTTCAGCTTTTTGATCATGGTGATCATGGCTGTGTAGAATCGCAGCTCGGAACCGTAGGGCAGCACATGATCCAGTGGAAACTCCTTGTACTTCTTACTGAATGCAATTAACGCACTGAAGTGTTCCGGGAATGCTTTCCGCTTCTCTTCCAGCACCAGATCTTCAAGCTGTGAGAAATCGCTTCCCTGGTTTACATCAGCATACCCATCGGCAGCAGCCAAAGGTACAATTGGCTGAACCAGCTTAATCAATCTAGCAAGCAGCGGCTCCTGGTTCTCTGCCGGCCGTACGTCCACAGCAAAGCTGGTGATCATCTCATTATTGCAGTTGAAGCAGATGCCAACTTGATTGATCTCCTTGGCCTCGTTTTCCAGCTTGGCAATATCCTGCACCATGCTGCCAAAGGTGCTGGAATCTGCTATCTGAGATACGATCTCGGCCAGCAATCGTAATCCTTCAGAATGAATGCTTTCTTTGTATCTTTGCAGTCCTTCCTGCAAAGCAGTGATGATCTTGGTGTAGAGGATGGATTTTTGCAGAAAACAAGAGGCTTGCCGAATCGGATCTTGGATCTCAGCTTCGGCCGTATCCAGGGATTGCAGCTTGTCGACCAGAAAGATGAGATCGCTAAACAAAATGAACAGTCCATCGCATTTCATTAGGTCGTCCATGATCTCAAGCCGGTATTCGATCTCTTCTTCTGCTGTGCAGGGCCTGCACAGCAGATCTTCCACAACCCATTGTGACTGCTGGTCTGCCTGCAGGTGTTTGATGATCTGGCGCAAGCCGAGATCAGAAATCAATGAAGAAGGAAGTGGTTCTTGACGTTCCCAGGCATGCAAGTTCGCCGGGTTTTTCCACAAAAAGCTGAAGTGGGGCCGCTGGATGGAAAACATTATGCTTACCTCCTCTCTGTCTGTCTGGACTGATAGGCCCACCGTTTGAGTATGGCAGGGGTTTGACGCTGCTTCTTGAAGGGTTATCATCAATATAATGAAAAACGAATCCATCACACAGCATCGAATTCCATTCGATTTGTGATCGATTCGTCCCGTTAATCCTGTCCATGGAATAGACTTCTCTCCTCGGTGGAACCGGGCTGGTATTACTTGGCCGTTTGCCGCAGAACGTCAAGCTCAAGCTGTCCATCAATGACAGCAATCTCAACCAGTGAGCGGTTGATGTGCGGCATCAATGCCGGGAGCAGGCTGGCGCTCAACTCTTTGTCAAGGATTTTGTGAAAGATGATCTCTAAGGATTCCTCGTCCAAGAAGGGTATAAGCTTCGAAAGCATTGCTTCATTGATATCAATGAATGAGCGGTGTTCAATAATGCCGGCTGGACTAGAATCGTTCATGTGCAGCACGAGGTCAGCGATGGGCTTGATATTGATTCCATGATTGGCAAATGCTTCTGTCAATGCATCAAGCTGGCTCTCGGGCTCGCCGGCGCTGATCAGTGTATCCACCGAAACGCCAAATATCTCCGATATTTTCGTTATGAGGGAAATATCCGGGAACGAATCACCTAACTCCCATTTTGAGACAGATTGTCTTGTAACGTTCAACCTATCTGCCAGCTCGGATTGAGTAAGGCCCTTTGCTTTGCGCAGTTGGCACAAATACGCGCCAAACTTCTTCAGCTCAACCATTCCCCCACCTCCTCCACCGCCTTCATCGTTCATTATCATTTTAACATTTTAACCGCAGCACGCCAAGCAACGGGCAGTTGCGGGAAGAATCCAAGGAGGACCTGAACTGCATGCACACGTACAGTCCGGCATTCACGAATATATGCTTGGATGTCGGTTACGATTGAATATCGTTCATCTGCTAGCATTCTTCAGCATTAGGAGACGGGTCAAGGCTAAAACGGCAGGAAAATGTACTCTCCGTCAATTCCAACAATAAAGCACCTCCAATGATTCTGCCTTCAACCTCATATGTGAACAATTCGACTGCATCTCCATGTGCCATTCATAGGAATCGTTACCGGGCGGCCCTCCGGATTCCGCACCCCCGACGAAAAAATCTGAATCTTTAACAAGCTATACCCGTCAATACATATTTAGTCGAAGGTTCTGCAGCCTACCTATGGTTACGATTAACTGACCAATTCTGCAATATCTAGTATTTTCCTTTTGAGAACGTTATGCTTTCCCCACCCAAGGGAACGGTTCATGCCCTAAAACCGCCTCTCCCTGTCCGACCAAACCAGTCCATCTGGCAGCCGGCAATAAATACCAGCAGGTAAATTAAGCCATAGCATTTTAGCAGCCCCGGCCGCCCTCTTGTTAATAGATCTTTTCAAAGGTTAAATTGACAGACTAGAACCATTGCTATATAATATATTTAGCGATTGTTTACTAAACGTTTATCTGAAATTAATATGTAATATAAAGCTGACAATGCAGCACTTGGCTGATTGTCAGTCTTACCTGGGATGGTGCAGATCATGGACAGATTTAAAACCTGGATACCAATCATGGTACTTCTTTTAGTCGTGTTCACCGCTTTTCCTGCCTCTGCTGCGTTGTACAAAAGCTATGTCTTCGACGCGTGGGGAGAAGCTGTACCCATCCCTGATCCCTATGTGCCCGTCCGGGTGATCTTCGGCAGCAATATCGGTGTGGGCGAATTCAAGAACCCAATGGATATAGTCGTCGCACCAGATCAAACCCTGTATGTTGTCGATACCGGCAACAACCGGATTGTCCGCCTGGCTAACGATTACACCGTACTGAATATCTACAACCAATTTGACAACAACGGTAAGAAAGACACCTTCTCCGGTCCCCAGAGCGTGTTTGTGACTGAAAAAGGCCATATGTATGTGTCCGACACCGGCAATGAGCGCATTGTGCACCTCGATGAGCAAGGGCGTTTGGTTTCGATTATCGGCAGGCCCCCAGAGGCTGACACATCCAGCATGTTCCCTAAGCATTTCCGGTTTAGGCCGAAAAAGGTAGCCGTCGACCGGGCCGGGCGAATCTACGTGGTCGTGGAAAACCTCTATGAAGGATTAATGGAAATCGATCATGAGGGCAATTTCAAAGGTTTTGTCGGTGCTCCCAGAGTGACCGTGTCATTGTGGCAGTATTTTTGGTACTCGATCGGCTCTGAAGAGCAGAAATCCAGGATGCAGCTGTTTTTGCCGACGGTATTCAGCAGCATGCATATGGACGAACTTGGCTTTGTCTATACTGTTGTGGCTACAGGTGATGTGGCTGAAGATCTTTTTGTCCGCAAACTCAACCCCTCAGGCCAGGATGTCTTAAGGCGCAAAGGTTCCCATCCGGTGGTGGGCGATATCAACATCGGCACTGGAGAAGACAAGAGCCCATCGCGTCTGGTGGATGTAGTCGGACGCCAGGATGAAATCTACAGCGTACTCGATCAGCAGCGAGGGCGGATCTTTACATACGACGGCAACGGCAACCTGCTTTATGTCTTTGGTGGGCTCGGGCAAGGAGTAGGGCTGTTTCTCAGGCCGGAAGCCATCGTGGAGTACAATGGACAGCTCTTGGTGCTCGACGGCCGGACGAGCAGCATCACCCTGTTCGCCCCCACCACTTTCGCCCTGACAGTCCACAAAGCAATCGCCGAGTACAACCAAGGCCATTTTGACGAGGCAGCCGCACTATGGCGGCAGATCATCACCCTTTGCGCCAACTATGAACTGGCTTATTCAGGTGTGGCCGATTCCGAACTCAGCAAAGGCAACTATGCGGAAGCCATGCACTACTACAAACTTGCCAACAACAAAGAAGGTTACTCAAGAGCTTATTATCGTTATCGGCGGCAGTATGTGACCGAGAACTTCAGCAAGCTCATGACAGTGGTTTTGGCAGTCGCTGCCCTGCTCTACATCACCGGCAAACTACAGCTGGTATCGCGAATCAAGCAGAAATACCGCGCATCGCAGCTAGCCGCGGCGCTCGCCAGCGACAGAGTTCAGAGCAAGCGGTGGGTTAGCTATCTCAAGCGCACTTGGCAGGCTTTGCGCTACTCAATCCACGTCATCTTCCATCCTGCCGATGGATTCTGGGATCTCAAACATGAAAAACGCGGCTCGGTGTCTGCCGCCACCATCTTGCTGATTCTGATTGTGATCGCATTCATTTTCACCCGCCAGTATACCGGGTTTGCTCTTAACTACAGCAAGATTGAAGAACTGAACATCATCATGGAATCTTTGAGTGTTCTTATACCCTTCTTGCTGTGGTGCCTGGTCAACTGGGCATTGACGACACTATGGGACGGCAAAGGCAGGATGAAAGACATTTATGTGGCAAGTGCCTATGCCCTTACACCGCTGTTTTTAGTCTATATACCGGCAACTATTCTCAGCAATTACCTGACCATTGAAGAAGGCACATTTTACTATCTTTTCCTGGCGATAGGGGCTGTTTGGACTTTTGCCCTTTTGTTCATGGCCACTTTAGTCACCCACGATTACAGTGTGGGCATGACATTCTTCACGATGATCGCGACAGTCATCGGCATCGGTATGGTTTGTTTTGTCGGCCTTCTGCTGTTCTATGTCGTGGATCAAGTAATTCAGTTTGCGCATGAGCTTTACGTTGAGCTGACGTTTAGAGTTTAGCGCATCTTATACAAGGGGAGCGAATCAGGTGAAACGGCGGCTGCGATTTGATCAACAACTGCAGATTTGTCTTCTTACATTATTGCTATTGCTCGTCATGGGCGGAGGTCTCTCCGTTTATGCTCAACCGGCCAACTTTGAACTGGTCGCCAGCAATGAGTATTTGAATTTGTATATCAATAAGACCACTACAGAACTGGCCATCGAGGATGTCAAGACCGGCAAGCTGTGGTATACCAACCCGCAAGAACGGTCTTCAACCAGCGGATACACCTTGAGCCGCTTGAGCAGCCAGTTTACTATTGTTCACGATCCGAAGGAAGTCCAGAAGGAGAGTTACCGTTTCAGCGTTGCCTACAATCAGTTTGACATCACTCCCCTCACCAATGGTGTGCGGGTGGACTACACTGTTGTGCAGGAGTGGAAAGCCGAACACTACATTCCGCGCATGATCAAACAGGAGCGCATGGATGAACTGATCCTTGCCAAAATCGAAAAGGATAAAGACCGGGATCGGATCCGGGAGTACTACGACCTGATCGCCTTGGTCCCGCTCGAGGGTGAGCGGGTCCCCATCATCGGGTTGAATCAAGACCGGGTCTTTGGGGAGTATGATGTCGCGATCCTCGATCCCGACTACCAAGAGAACTTGGCCAATCTCAATGCGATGAAAGCACAACTGGAAACGGCTGACGATGCCGAGAAAGCCAGTCTGGAGGCATCCATCAGCAAGCTGGAGAAACAGCTCAACAAAGAACGGGAAGATCTGATCTGGCGGCTGATTAATTCCATCATTGAATGCCGTTTGGACGTTGAGAAGACCGATGATGTCACCTTTGCCGATCTGGCGCATCTAGTCGGCTCACCGACGTACCTGATGGGCAAAATCCCTCGCTTGTACTACAACGAGATGCAGGGCATCTTAAGTTCCATTGAATACACTCCGATCGAATGCGCTGAAGATCATATGGAATGCAATCTCGATCCGCTGATCGACAGTCTCCAGGTCTTCCATGTGCCGATGGAATATACTTTGGACGGACGCAACCTGGTGGTGCGCATCCCTGTTGATGAGATCGAATGGCCGGTTAATGTGGAGAACCGGATTGGCGAGAAGTTCACTTATCCTCTGCACACTATTCGGGTATTGGAGAACTTCCATGCAGCCAATACGAGCAAGGAAGGATATATCTTCGTCCCGGACGGCTCCGGCGGCTTGATCTACCTCAACAACGGCCGGCTGTTTGCTTCCGGTTACAATGATGTGATTTACGGCCTGGACCACACCCATAACACTCCTTCGGAAAAGCAGCGGTATCCGGAGACGATCCGCATGCCTGTCTTTGGCTTAAAACAAGGAGATCAGGCTATCTTCGCCATTATTGAAGAAGGAGCGGCTGTGGCCCGCATTATCGCGGACATTTCCGGGCGCACTGACCATTACAACCGGGTTTATCCCGAGTTTACCATCACTCCCTACACAGACCTTTCCATCGGTATTCAGACAGACAAAATGAAGTTTTCTGGCTCAGTCAGAGTATACCAGGCGCGCCGCAGTGAAACGGATTTGGTCATCCGCTATGCCTTTTTAAGTGATGATGACTCCACTTATGCCGGCATGGCCCGGTATTACCGGGACTACCTGATCCAGAAGTACGGCCTGCAGAAAGTGGCTGCAGGAGAGAACATCCCCTTCTACCTAGAGCTGGTGGGGGCCATTGACAAGCGGCAGCCAATTTTGGGAATCGCGCGGGACGTCGTCTACCCGCTGACAACATTCACACAGGCCAAGTCCATTCTCAGCTCCCTTCAGGAACTGGGCATCGGCAATATGCAGGTTAAGTACAACGGCTGGCTGAAAGGCGGGCTTGACCATGTGTATCCAAGCAAGGCATCTTTTGAGGGCAAGCTGGGAAGTGCTCAGGAGTTAAAAGATCTCATTTCCTATGCCAATGCACAGGGTTACAGCTTGTATCCCAGTGTCGGTTTTCTGCGGGTTTACCGCGACACACTCTTCAACGGCTTCTATGCCCGGACCGACGCGGCCAGGACTCTCAAGCGTTTGGCAGCCATGGCTTACAACTACGAGCTGGACACCACCCAACAGGATCCAGACCAGTCGTACTACCTCATTTCACCGCGGTCGGTATCCCGTTTGGTTGACAGCTTCATGGCGGATTATCAGCGCTATGGGTTCACAGGAATCAGCCTGTTTGATCTTGCCCGGGAAGCCAACTCAGATTTCAACGACAATGTATCCAAGCTTGTGGACCGGGAGCAGTCAGCGGACATCAATGCCGCTCAAATCGCCAAAATCCGCAGCATGGGCTATAAAGTCATGGTGGATTACGGCAATGCTTACGCTGTGCCTTATGCCGACGCGATTGTCAATATGCCGGCCTGGGGCAGCTCCAATCCCATCGTCAATGAAGAAGTGCCGTTCTATCAGATGGTTGTCCACGGATTGGTAGGCTACGCCGCCCAACCGCTGAACCTGGCTTCGGACCTCAGGCGCGAGGTGCTGCGGATGATTGAGTCCGGCGGTTACCCGTACTTCATCGGCAGTTATGAGCAGTCATCTGTGGTGAAAGGTACAGATTTCAATTACCTCTATGCCCTGCACTATGGTGACTGGCTGGATGATGCCGCAGAGATCTATGAGCTGGCCAATTCGGTCCTCAAAGATGTTCAGGATCAGCTGATCATCGATCATGCCAGACTGGCGGAAAATGTGTACCAGACGGTTTACGAGAACGGCAAGAGGGTTATTGTCAACTACAACGCCAAACCGGTTGAGGTGTGCGGCCAGGTTGTTGACGGGTTAAGCTTTGTCGTGATGGAGGGTGAGACTGATGAAAATTCGCATTAAGCCGCGGTTGACCCTGCGCAGGCAAAGGGCTCTGTGGGGATTGATCTTCACAGCCGGCTTTATCATTGGTTTTATTGCTTTCTTCCTGGGGCCGATGGTTCAATCCATCAGATTCGCCTTCAGTGAATTGACACTGACCTCCACAGGTTACACCCTCAATTACAGCGGTTGGTACAATTTTCACTACGCACTGCGGGTCGATCCTCAATTCATGCAGGTCTTCACTGAGACCACGATTGCTACGCTGGTCAACATACCGGCAGTGATTTTCTTCAGCTTTTTTGCCGCCAGTATTTTGAATCAGAAGTTCAGAGGCAGGACACTGGCGCGGGTGATCTTTTTCCTGCCGGTGATTATCACTGCAGGCATTCTCTACAAGCTGGAAACCACTGACGTGGTCAGCGAACTCTATATGGGTTCCAGCAGCGGTGAGCCAGTGAGCTCCGCCAAGGCTGTGATTGACTTGCTGATGAACTTGAAACTGCCGGAACAGTTGGTTCAGTATATTGTCTCAGCAGTGCAGATGATTCCGGACATTATCAATGCGTCGGCCATACCGATTCTCATCTTTCTGGCAGGCTTGCAGGGCATTCCGTCATCACTTTACGAATGCGCCAGAATTGAGGGTGCCACAGGCTGGGAGAGCTTTTGGAAGATCACTTTCCCGCTGATTTCACCGCTGTTCTTGACAAATATCGTCTACATTGTTGTCGATTCATTTACCAAACCCGGCAACCGGCTGGTGGAGCTGATCAATATTACAACCTGGAGCCGCGGCAACTACGGCATCAGCGTGGCCATGACCTGGATGTACTTTGGTGTGATAGCCCTGATCTTGGTACTGGTGTTTTCCCTGCTGGCCAGGCGGGTTGTCTATATGGAGGGTTGATTATGTCTAAGTACCGAAGCACCACATATTGGGCGGACAAGGCCTGGGCGGTGGCGCGGGCATTCCTGGTGATCGGAATCTGTTACATCATCCTGTACCCGCTTTTAGTCAAGTTCTCATCTTCATTGATGAGCCCGGATGACCTGTATGATGTATCGGTGAAGTGGATTCCACGGCGGTTTAGCCTGGCCAACGTCGTCAAGAACTACCAGCTCTTGTACAACGAGTTGAACTATGGTATCGCCCTGCTCAGTTCTTTGGGGCTGGCCATTTTGGTAGCCACTCTGCAGCTGATTGCCTGCACTGTATACGGCTACGGCTTCGCCCGCTTTTCGTACTTCGGCAGCGGTTTGGTTTTCGCATTGGTGATCTTGACACTTTTGGTGCCGCCGCAGATGATCATGATTCCTGTTTTCTTGAACTTCCGTTACTTCAACCTGTTTGGCTTGATCAGTAAACCAATTAACCTTATTGGTTCCATTTGGCCGTTCATCCTCACCTCGATCACCGGCATGGGCTTGAAAAACGGGCTGTTCATCTATGTGATGCGCCAGGTTTTCAAGGGGCAGCCCAAGAGTTTGGAAGAAGCGGCTTTGGTGGATGGAGCTGGGCCGATCCGGACTTTTGTAACCATCATGCTTCCCGGTGCCCGTTCGGCCATGCTGATTGTGTTCCTATTCGCCTTTGTGTGGCAGTACAATGATTATTTCCTCACATCCATGTTTCTCAAGAACACTTCCACCCTGCTGCCTTTCCAGCTGGACCTTTTGACCAGCAAGCTTGGCGTCTACGATTACAACGACGATTATGTCTCACTGGTGACGAACACGGGCATGCTCATGTTCATCGCACCACTGCTGGTAATCTTTGCTTTCCTCCAGCGTTACTTTGTGGAAAGCATTGAAAGAACTGGCATTGTTGGCTAATTAAAGCCTTGCTTAAGGGGGGGATGAGCAAAAACAGCGTGAGTTGGATGGTGTTGTGTTTGGGTATACAGCATGATACAACTATCAGAAGGGGGTTTAAGTCATGGCAAAGAAGTTAAGTATGGTGCTTGTGCTGGCTGCTGTTCTTTTGTTCTCATTCAGCGTATTTGCTGCGGAAACCAAGTGGGATTTGGGCGGACAGACAATCTACATTCAAACTAGATGGGAAGATGTGACACCACTTGGGCCCCGGGGCGCGTACAACTGGTATCAACCGGACGAGCGGCTGAAGGCGCACATTGAATCGGTCGAAAAGCTTTTCAACTGCAAGATTGAGTTTGTATACCGGGGCAATGAGGCAACAGCCTTCCAAGCGATCCAAAACGGTGTGCTGGCTGGTGAGACAAATGTCCACTTCGCCTTCTTCCTGGGCGGTTTCGGCGCCCCGGCTGCCGGCGGATACCTGCTGCCTTTGAATGACATTTTGGATGAGGAGTTCTGGCAATCCTATCCAAAAGTGTTCCAGTTTGACATAGGTATCGGCGACAGCGTGGGTGAAACACTCTACGGTTTCGAAGCTTTAGGTTTCTCCCGTCAGGCCCGGATGATGTTCTGGAACAAGACCATGTTTGAGCGGGAAGGTATTGAAAGCCTCTATGACATCTATGATCGGGGCGAATGGACTTGGGATACCTTCTACGAGATCGCCCGGCGTTTGACCAAAGACATTGATGGCGACGGAGTCTATGATCAATATGGTTTGGGCAGTTTCGACTTTATGAACGAGGTCTATGACTTCGTAGCATCCAACGGCGCCACATTCTCCCAAAAAACAGCTGATGGCCAGCTGGTGTTTGACCTGCTCAGGCCGGAAGTTCTCGAAACATTCGAGTTCATGCAGAAGCTTTGGCAGGAAGGCATTTGGTCCAACAGTGCCAACTACGGCAATACTGGTATGTTCTTGGACATTGCCACCCGCATTGCAGAACCCAGCCGCCGAGCCACCATGTTTGATCCTTACCCCTACGAATGGGGCATGATCATCACACCGCAGGGTCCTAACGGCAAAGGCCAAGTTTCTCTGGACACACGGTCTGTGGGTGTCATCCCTGCCAATGTTCAAAATCCGCGTGAGGTAATCGAGGTAGTCAGCGCTCTGTTCCAGTTCAGAGCTCCGTACATCGAGGATCTCGAGGAATGGGAAGAGAACTATTGGGGCCAATACTATGATTGGGTATGGGATTTCGAATCGCTGGAACAGATGCAGTATGCTACTTACAACTCCGTGCTTGTTCCGGATCATATCGAGCTGCGGGCGATGGTGGCAATCGCCAAGCCAAGTGCATCTGATATCTTTACCCAGATTGTAAAAGAAGGTGCAAATGCTGCTAGCACATTTGCGGAATGGGAGCCGGTAATCCAAGGCATCCTGAATGACCTGGTGAAGACTGGGGACAAGATCCGCAATCAGAGGTTAGGTGTGCAGTAATTAGCGATAAGTAAGTGAGAAGCCCAGCTGCGTGGCAGCTGGGCTTTTTCTGTTGATAGACGGTAAGGAGACTTCTGAGTATTGCTATCAGGCTCTCACCTGTTCATTAGAGTATCGCCCAAGCTAGTTCGCTTAACACAACTACCAATCATTGACTTAACTGAAGGCAGTATCCTCCACAGATTGACAAAACTGGCACTGCCGATTATCGGTACATCATTTGTGCAGATGGCTTACAGCTTGATCGATATGATTTGGGTTGGCCGGCTCAGTTCTGATGCTGTGGCAGCGGTAGGAACTGCCAGCTTTTTCACGTGGCTGGCTTCGGCTGTGATTCTGGTTGCCAGAGTCGGAGCAGAGGTGGGTGTAGCTCAGTCGATTGGGAAAAAGGACGAACAGGAAGCCAAGCGCTACGTGGGCCACAGCCTGCAGTTGATCCTAGTGCTATCGGTAATTTACGGAGCACTGCTGATCGCCTTTCGGCAACCGCTGATTGGATTTTATCGCTTAGGTCCATCTGTCGAAGAACAGGCCCGGATTTATCTGGTGATTGTTGCTTTAGGTATGCCTTTTTTCACAGTTAACCCTGTGTTTACAGCAATTTTCAACGGTGCCGGTGACAGCAGAACACCGTTTAAGATCAATGTTGTGGGTTTGGCGGCTAATATTATTCTGGATCCGGTTCTCATATTCGGCTTAGGGCCATTCCCGCGGTTGGAAACCGCAGGGGCTGCTCTTGCTAGTATAATTGCCCAATTTATTGCGTCGGCAGTGTTTTTCCTGCAGACTAAGAAGCGTCCGGAGCTTTTCTCCGGCCTGCGCCTTCTGGAAAAACCCGACTGGAATTATCTCAAGCGCATTGTTATGTTAGGGCTGCCCATGGCTGTGCAGAGCGCCTTCTTTACCACGATTGCAATGGTGATAGCTCGGATTATTGCCCAGTGGGGTCCGCTGCCGATTGCTGTGCAGAAAGTAGGCTCCCAGATTGAATCCATCTCCTGGTTGACTGCTGGCGGCTTTCAGACAGCCATGAGCGCTTTTATCGGACAGAACTACGGCGCAGAAAAATGGGATCGGGTTTACAAAGGTTACTTTGTCGGAATCGGGATTGTTTCTGTTCTAGGAGTCTTTGCCACCCTTCTGCTGATTTTTGGGGCAGGGCCTATCTTTGCCATCTTTATTCCGGAACCGGAGGCTATCAGTCAAGGAGTTGTCTATTTAAAAATCTTGGGGCTGTCTCAGCTGTGGATGTGCATTGAGATTGTTACCGCGGGAGCTTTTATCGGTCACGGCAAGAGTTTTCCTCCCTCAATTGTCAGCATTGTTTTCAACCTCCTAAGAATTCCGGGAGCGCTGCTGCTTTCGTCAACTGCCCTCGGCTTAGAAGGGATTTGGTGGGCAATCAGCATTTCCAGTATTTTCAAAGGATTGGTCCTGAGTTTGTGGCATCTGCGGTATCTCAAGACGCATCCGGAAATCAGCTGCCTGCGCCTAGCGGGGAAGTAGATAATCAATTCAATAGGGACTAAGGCTAATACAAAGAGTCTTAGTCCTTTTTTTATGCCCAAATTCAACTTTACATACATTTGATTTTACTCTGATGGTAGGCTTTACATTGCCTCTTTATAATCTAAAGTGACACTCAAATATAGGGGGAGAAAAAATGTTTAAGAAAAAACTGTTATCAGTGAGTATGATGGTAGCTTTGGTTTTGATACTGGCTGTTCCAGCCATGGCTGCGCCACTACAGTTAGACGGTGCAGGAGCCAGTTTCCCTTACCCGATTTACTCCAAATGGTTTGATGAGTATCTTAAGGTAGATCCAAGTGTGCAGATCAATTATCAATCCATCGGCAGTGGAGCAGGTATTCGGCAGATACTGGCAAAAACTGTAGACTTTGGTGCCAGTGACTCGCCGATGACCGATGCAGAGCTGGCCGAAGCAGATGGCGAAATACTGCATATTCCGATGGTAATCGGTTCTACCGCAGTTGTGTACAATATTCCTGGGATTTCTTCAGGTTTAAAATTAACCGGTGAACTTTTAGCAGATATTTATCTCGGCAAGGTAACCATGTGGAATGATGGGCGAATTGCCCAGCTCAATCCTGACTTGAAACTGCCAAAGCTGCCAATTGTTGTGGTCAGACGTTCTGACGGCAGCGGCACTACCTTCACGTTCAGCGACTATTTAAGCAGTGTAAGCAGCGAATGGGCAGAAAAAGTCGGTACCGGCAAAGCGTTAAAATGGCCGGTTGGCTTAGGCGGTAAAGGTAACGAAGGAGTGGCCGGTCTTGTCAGGCAGCTGCCGGGTGCAATTGGATATGTAGAGCAGGCTTATGCTGAGCAGAACAACTTATCTCAAGCAGCTATGAGGAATAAATCCGGCAATTTCGTTCTGCCATCTCTGAAAGGAGCAAGCCTTGCAGCAGCCGGTGTTGAAATGCCTGCAGACTATCGGGTTTCAATTGTCAACGCAGATGGTGAAGAAGCTTATCCAATCGCAACATTCACTTGGCTCCTCGTTTACAAAGATGCAGTTGATGAGGTTAAGGGGAGAAAATTAGCCGAGTTTATTTGGTGGGCGATCCACGACGGCGGCAGCTACGCTGAAGCGCTGCACTACGCTCCACTGCCAGAAGCAGTAGTAATGATGCTTGAAGATACACTTAAAGAGCTGAACTATAACGGAACACCGTTCTTAAAATAAGATTTACAGTGTGAGAAACTAAGGAGTGGCTGTTATTATGAAACCAAAACACAGCAGTGTACTGGACCAAATCTTTAAAATGCTGACTGCCGGCGCAGCGCTGCTGGTGCTGGGTCTTGCTGGGCTGATTTTATATCAGCTGATTGTTCAGTCCTGGACCTCAATTAAAGAATTTGGTTTGGGTTTCTTGACAAGCGATGTATGGGATCCGGTGTTTAATGAATATGGCGCGCTGCCTTTTATCTACGGTACTGTTGCGTCTTCGCTGATTGCACTTTTAGTTGCAGTACCTCTGAGCTTAGGTGTAGCGATTTTTCTGTCGGAGATTGCTCCAGTAAGAATCAGAAAGATTGTTGGCTTTTTTGTCGAGGTACTAGCTTCAATTCCCAGTGTTATTTACGGATTGTGGGGAGTTTTTGTGCTGATCCCGCTGATCCGCAGAGTTCAGCCTGCTGTTCAAAGTTTACTCGGTTTTATTCCCCTGTTCCAGGGACCACCCTTTGGTTACAGTCTGATAGCTGCAGGAATTATTTTAGCAATCATGATCATCCCGACAATAACCAGTTTAAGTCGTGACGCACTAAATGCAGTACCGAATCATCAGCGGGAAGCAAGTCTGGCTTTAGGAGCCACTAGATGGGAAACAATCCGCAGGGTAGTGCTTCCGTATAATAAATCTGGAATTATTGCTGCGGTAATGCTCGGGTTGGGGCGGGCGCTTGGAGAAACAATGGCGGTTACGATGGTAATTGGAAACCATCCGCAGATCAATTTATCTTTATTTATGCCTGCTCAAACAATGGCAAGCCTGATTGCGAATGAATTCTCTGAGGCGACCGATGCGATCCACTTAAGCGCTCTGGTTGAAATCGGCTTAATTCTGTTCCTTGTAACGTTTACATTAAATATTATTGCAAGACTTGTGATCAAACCCATAAAGACAAAGGGGGTCAGCCGCTGATGAATATTCGCCGCAAAGTGTTAGATAAAATAATGACTCTGATCCCTCTGCTGTGTGTGTTTGCTGCGATTGTACCTTTAGTCAGCATTTCAGGTTATTTATTATACCAGGGGATTTCCAATCTAAACTGGACATTCCTTACTGAACTGCCCAAACCGGTAGGTGAGCCCGGTGGAGGCATGGCCAATTCAATTGTGGGAACAGGAATCGTTGTAGGGTTAGCTGGACTTTTAGGGATTCCAATTGGTATTCTCTCCGGAATTTATCTGGCTGAATACGGCAAAACAACCTGCCTTGGCAGAATGGTGCGTTTCTTGGCCGACGTTCTGCAGGGAGTTCCATCGATTGTAATTGGGATTGTGGCTTACGCAGTGGTAGTTGTGCCAATGCAGAGTTTCTCAGCTTACGCAGGTGCTTTTGCGCTGGCGATGATGCTGATTCCGTTTTTGACTAGGACAACTGAAGAAGCGCTGCTGACTGTGGAGGACAATATCAAAGAAGCAGGTTTAGCGCTGGGACAGCCGTATTGGCGTGTAGTAACCGGGATTGTGCTCCGAGCTGCAAAAGCGCCGATTCTTACCGGTGTCATGCTGGGGATAGCCCGGATAGCCGGTGAAACGGCACCACTGCTCTTTACAGCACTTAACAACCGCTTCTGGCACCAGAGTTTAAAGGGTCCGATTTCCACGCTCACTGTTCAAATCTATAATTACGCCATCTCTCCGTTTCAGGACTGGAACGAACAGGCCTGGTCAGGTGCTTTAGTTTTAATTATTCTGGTAACTCTTTTAAACTTACTAGTTCGCCTCAGTTCCAGATCCCGCTATACCCAGCGTTAGGAGGTGCTGCTGTGAGTGAAATAGCGATTATTATTAAGGACTTATCAATATATTATGGTGATTTCGAAGCGGTTAAGTCGGTTACGATGGCGGTTCCAAGTAAGTCGATCACAGCGCTGATTGGACCATCAGGCTGCGGTAAATCTACTCTGTTAAGAACCTTAAACCGCATGAATGACAGAATCGCCGACTTCTCTGTGGAAGGAGAGCTTGACATAGATGGCGAGAACATTTACGCTCCCGGAGTTAACCTGATTGATTTAAGAAAAAAGGTCGGCATGGTGTTTCAAAGTCCCAATCCCCTGCCAATGTCGATTATCGACAATATTACCTGGGCCCTTAAGTACCACGGCGTGCGGCGCCGCAGGGACCGAATGGAGATTGCTGTGGAAAGTTTAAAGAAAGCTGGATTGTGGGATGAAGTGCACGATCGGCTTAAAGATCCGGCTGTGAAGCTGTCCGGTGGACAGCAGCAGCGCTTGTGCATTGCAAGGGCGATTGCTCTGCAGCCAAAAATAATTTTAATGGATGAACCAACTTCTGCGCTTGATCCAGTAGCCTCGCGTATGATCGAAGAGCTGATGCTCTCTCTGAAAGAGGATTACACGGTTGTTTTGGTTTCCCACAATATGGAGCAGGCTGCCAGGGTTTCAGATCGCACTGCGTTTATGCTTTTAGGCGAGCTGGTGGAGTACGCTCCTACCGATGAGCTCTTCTCCAATCCGAAGGACCAGCGCACAGAAGACTATATCACAGGCCGCTTTGGTTAAGGAGGGTAATGGATGAGTAAGTTCAGTGTTTCAAATTTGAATCTGTTTTATGGCGATCTGCATGCGCTGAAAAATATAAATCTAGAAATCGGTGAAAGACAGATTACTGCTATGATTGGACCCTCTGGGTGCGGCAAATCAACCATGCTGAGAACGTTAAACCGGATGAACGATCTGATTGATAACTGCAGAATCAGCGGAGAAGTGCTCCTTGACGGCAGCGATATCTATCAGGAAAAAGATATCAGTTCTCTGCGGAAAAGGGTAGGGATGGTGTTCCAAAGACCAAATCCATTCCCAATGTCAATTTTTGATAATGTCGCTTATGGTCCAAGGCTGCACGGTATGAAGAATAAGGCAGTATTAGCGGAAATCGTGGAGCGTTCCCTGAGGGGTGCAGCACTTTGGGATGAAGTTAAGGATCGGTTGAACGACAGCGCTGTAGGTTTATCAGGGGGTCAGCAGCAGCGGTTGTGCATTGCCCGAGCATTGGCTGTCGAACCGGAAGTTATCCTAATGGATGAGCCCACTTCTGCACTGGACCCGGTTGCTGCTGGAAAAATCGAGGAATTGATTGTTGAACTGAAACAAGATTATACAATTGTGATCGTGACCCACAGCATGCAGCAGGCCGCCCGCATATCCGACAAAACAGCTTTTTTCCTGCTGGGCGAGCTGATTGAATATGGCAACACTGAGCAGGTATTTTCCCTTCCAAAAGACAGCAGAACCGAGAACTATATTACCGGGAGGTTTTAGTAATGCGGTCCCATTTTGATTCGCAGTTAGAACACTTAAATAATGAGATGATAATAATGGGTGCACTGATTGAGTCGGCTATTGCCAGTGCCACCAAAGCATTAATTGACCAAGAAGAGCAGGCCCAAAAAACGCTCAGTATTGAGCGGGAAATTGACCAGAAGGAAAAGGAAATCCAGGCTTTGTGCTTAAGACTGTTAGTACAGCAGCAGCCGGTTGCCAGGGACCTGCGCCAAATCTCAGCTGCGCTGAAAATGATCACTGACATGGAGCGGATTGGCGATCAGGCTTTAGACATTTCCGAGATCGCCCTGCATCTTGCTGATTCTCCTTATATCAAAAAGCTGGAGCATATTTCTCAAATGGCCCACGCAACTGGTAAAATGGTTACCGACGCAGTTGATGCGTTTGTCAGAAAGGATCTGAAAAAAGCATATTCGGTAATTGATGCTGATGATTTTGTCGACAACCTGTTTGTTGAAGTAAAAAACGATCTGATCGCGTTAGTTTTGGAAAATGCAGACAACGGCACACAGGCTTTAGATCTTTTGATGGTGGCCAAGTATTTTGAGCGCATCGGCGATCATGCCACCAACATCGCCGAGTGGGTGGTGTTTTCAATTACAGGTGTAGAACGAGAAAAACAACCAAAATAAGGGTTGGTGATCTTGTGAGCTTGGTTTATTATGTTGAGGATGATGCGTCAATCCGCGGCGCAGTGCTTTATGCTTTGAACTCAACCGGTTTTGAGGCGGAAGGTTTTGAAGACGGAGAATCATTTTTCGAAGCAGTTTCACAGCAACTGCCAGACATAGTGTTGCTAGACATTATGCTGCCGGGAATTGATGGATTAGAAGTTTTAAAGTGCCTCCGGGCTGATCGTAAAACTGCAGATATACCGGTAATTCTAATTACAGCTAAAGGATCAGAGTTTGAAAAAGTTATTGGGCTTGACAGCGGCGCTGATGATTATGTAGCCAAACCTTTCGGTGTGATGGAATTAATTTCAAGAATCAAAGCAGTTTTGCGCAGAGTCCCGCGGCAGGATGCTGCGGAACAAATTACTGTTGATGGACTGACTATTGATGTCCGCCAGCATACTGTTACCATTGAGGGAAAAGAAATCGATTTAACTTTAAAAGAGTTTAATCTGCTTCACTGTTTAATGCGAAATGAGGGCCGTGTTTTTACCAGAGATGAGCTTCTAGGCATTGTTTGGGGATATGATGCAGAAACAGAAACTCGCACTGTGGATGTTCATATCGGTACTATTCGGCAGAAGCTGGGTGAATACAGCAGCTATATTAAAACGGTGCGGGGACTCGGCTACCGTTTTGCCCGAAATGAGGGAAATTAATGAAGCAGACCATCTTACAAAATATGATTATTCTTACCGTGATTGCAGTACTGGCTTCAGCAGTGTTTACTACAGCAGCTGTCTATACTGTGTTCAACAATAAGCTGCGGGAGGAATTGGAAAACAGTGCTGATTTTGTCACGGATCTTTTGGAAGCAGGGTACGACCTGGAAGAGCTGCTGAGATCAGATGCAGTGGCTAACTCTGCTACCCGCATCACCTTAATAGCTGAAGATGGCGAGGTGCTTTTCGACAATCATGCCGATATCCGGGAAATGGAGAATCACTTGCATCGGGAAGAGGTGCAGGAAGCCCTTGAGGAAGGCTCGTCCCAGACTGTAAGAAGATCACGCACCATTGGAACAAGGACACTTTACTATGCGGTACGGCTGAACAGTGGGCAGATTCTGCGGTTTGCAGTTACAACAGAAAGTATTGTTTATACTTTGTACCGCTTATTGACTCTGATTGGAATCATGCTGGTGGCTGTGATTACAGCCGCTTTTCTGCTGGGAGAAAAAATGGCTGAAGGAATTATATACCCCCTCAACAATCTCGATTTAGATAATCCGCTGAACAATGAAGTTTATGGAGAAATTACGCCGCTTTTGACCCGCATTCACCGCCAAAACTTGGCAATTGAACAACAGATTCAGCAGCTGCAGGCCCAGCAGGATGATTTTATCGCACTGACCAACAACATGGCTGAAGGCTTAATAGTAGTTGATAAAACAGGCAGAATCGTTACAGTTAATATCAGTGCCTTGAATCTATTTGGAGAATCTAACAATTCCGATACTAGTTTTATTGGAAAGAATTTATTGGTACTCTCTCGTGATATCCACTTAAATCAGGCGGTGGAAGAAGCGCTGAAGGGCGAGAAAGCTGAAGATGTTATCACTGTAAACGAAAAAAGCTATCAAGTTTTTGCGGATCCCATATTTGAAGGTTCTGCAGTTCGCGGAGCTTTGGTTCTCTTGATTGATATCAGCAGCAAATATGCGGTGGAGCAGATGCGGAAAGAGTTTGCAGGCAATGTTTCCCATGAGCTGAAAACTCCCCTGACTGCAATTTCCAGTTACGCTGAACTGATTAAGGACGGAATTGCCAGACCTGAAGATATCCCGGAATTTGCTGCGCACATTTACGCTGAAACCCAGAGAATGATTGCTTTAGTCGACGATATTCTCAAGCTTTCCCGTTTAGATGAGAAAGTTGATCTAGGTCCAACCCAATCAATCAATCTTTTGGCTTTAGCAGGGCAGGCCGAGCAGGCTCTCCGACCGCTGGCTGATAATCGCCAGGTGGAGGTTAAGGTATCCGGAAGACCGTTAACTGTGGCTGGAAACGAAGCAATTTTGTTTGAAATGGTATACAACCTAATCGACAACGCAATTAAATTCAGCAATACCGGCGGACATGTCGATGTAAAAGTGCTGGAACAGGACGGTGCAGTTCTGCTTCAGGTAGCGGATCAAGGAATCGGGATACCCAAACAGCATCAAGGACGGGTATTTGAGCGCTTTTACCGCGTTGACAAGAGCCATTCGAAAAAGACCGGTGGAACCGGCTTAGGCTTATCCATTGTGAAGCATGCTGCTCTGTACCACAACGCAGAAGTGTCTTTAGAAAGTGAAGAAAATAAAGGCACCACCGTTACAGTTAAATTTAACGTTTAGTTTGAGCTGTTGACGGCTTTAAGTCAACAGCTCAAATACTCTCTGCTAACTACACTTCTGAAAACATGCTGCGGTTTTTCCACAGCCAATCCAGCATATTGCGGTTTTGGATGGCAATCTCCTTATACTCGTCGCGCTGATCCAGCCAGGCAATGAAAATCATCTGAATGGGATAGATGATGTAGGGGATAGCCTGCTTTTCAGCGGCAGTCAGCTTAGCAATGGGGTTGTAGCCTGTAATGATTCCGCTGAAAATCTCCGGCCATTGGTCATATCCATCAGGGATGATCGTTTCCGCTTCAGATAGAATTCCAGTTGCGCAGTAGCAGGGATCGAACAATCTGACATTGCGTTCGCTGATCACAAAATCGATAAATCCGGTAACCTCTCCGTTTTCAAACATAATATTTGAGGGATTGGGATCGCGGTGGATGATGTGGCGGGGCAGTTCAGGATACAGTTTGCTGAATGTTTCCTGGTAGTCCCGGTAAAACTCATCCGGCAGCGGCAGATCCCACTGCTCCATAATTCGCTTTGTATTCGGCAGCGCCCAGGTGAGTACTGTCTCTAGAAGGTTGTTATCGTTGATTTCGATCTCTCGATCGTGCGATCTCAAAATTTTGTGCAGCTCAGCAATGGCTGTGCCGTATTTAACTCCGGTGCTGAATCGATCTCCCATATAGCGTTCCCTGGGGCTTAAACAGCTGCCTCTGACTTTATTAGTAAGCACGTAAAAGCGGTCTCCATCAAGTATAAAGTCTGCATTATTTTTAGTTGGAATTGGATAAGCTGCATCCATGCCGCTTTCAGCTAAAGCTTTAGAGATGGCGATGTGGGTCTTAAGTCCAGCTATGTTTCTGCCTGTTTTCAGAATATATCTACTGCCAATTGTCCACGCTTCATTGGACAGTCTTAAACCGCCGGCAAGGTATACCGGCCCGATTTCCAATATATCCTCAATGTTCCAGTTGGTAAGGAGTTGTCTGATCTGAGTTTGGGTTAACATAAAATTTCCCTCCGCATACAGATTTACCGGCTGCGGCCGCTTGGGGGTGTTGAGCTTAGCGTATTTTGTGGGAGAGCATCCGAATTCCCGCTTAAAGGCCTTATAAAACCCGGCATGGGTATCAAAGCCATAAGCAAGCGCAGTATCAGTGATTTTGGCGCCGTTGGCGATCTCAAACGCTGCCCACAGCAGCCGTCGCTTGGTAATAAATGCTGCTGCTGGCATGCCGACCACACTACAGAATAGATGGCAGAAATGGTATTGAGAGAAACCCACAAGTTCTGCCAACTCATTAATTGTCAGCTCAGTTTTGAGATTGGCCTCGATATAATCAATGCATTTCTGCATCAAGATTGCAGTACTCAACTTTCTCTCTCCCCACATTTGTTCCGTACGGTGCTTTAATCATAGCACAAATTAAACCGGCAAACCTTTCCTGGTTTGCGGAAAGTAAAAAGCACAGCGAAAGTATCGCATGAAGTAGTTTAATCCTTTAGGAATACGGTGTCATCTGCTGCTTAACTCCATATAATGAAGAAATGAAAAAGGGTTATAGGGTTGGTGAGTCAGGTGGGTGCCAGATACTGCTGTCCAGAAGCTATTTGTGAGCTGTTAGAATCTATTGCGCTTGAAGAAAAAGCGCTAGCAAATCTAATCAATGCCGAGGCGGAAAAACTGAGGGCGGTGATTTCGAGCAAGCAGACTCCGCTCACTCCAGAGAATTTTATTGCGGTTCAGCGAGAAGTAGTTAGTATGCTGCAGGCGGTAATCAAGTTTCAAATTCTGCTGCAGTATAAGCTTGAAGATCTGCTGGAAGTGTGCCGCCAGCAGCCAGCACCGAAGCAGATTAACCTAGGAAAGTCCGCTGCTAGGTATAAATGCGATCGTCAACATAAATCTGATCCACTGGCCGTCTAAAAGTGATCCACTGGGGGTGCGGACGTTTTTTTGGACTTGACTACGCGGCTAGGCCAAGACTTCGTCGATATTCTATCGGGCTCA
>Ga0134103_1000486_pt1 | contig 48214 bp, 70 predicted proteins | sample 14_taG_2_FD_94445 | JGI IMG/M metagenome (GOLD analysis project Ga0134103, IMG submission 94445) | Switchgrass degrading microbial communities from high solid loading bioreactors in New Hampshire, USA - 14_58_20_212_A1 metaG | ecosystem: Engineered > Bioreactor > Semi-continuous > Anaerobic >...
AATTGTTGGGACACGAATCATCTGAAACTACTAAGATATATGTCATACGTGAAGATACAGACGATGCTGATGAAGCATTTATAGATTAAACAGTTCTCACGAGCCTATTTTGGCGCAATACTGTGAGCCAACAATATATGGCAGGCTATTCGCCTGCCAAACTTATCTAAATCAAATTCTTATTTTATCATTAAGGGGAGGTTGCCCCCCCTACTCTATATTGTTTGACAATTGTGAAATTTTGGTATATAATTAATATATCAATATTTCAGAGGTGTCAAATGCTATATAAATATGCTAATGATTATATTAAAGGATATCGTAAAAAGAAATATGATTGGAAAGGCTATTTTCTTTGGATATGTATCTGTGTTGTTATTTTTATAATTTTATATTTTTTTGATAAAATTTTTTCATAAAGTTATATAACAATAAAGTATTATAACTAAAGAAGAGGTTTTTGTATGAGAAAAAATGTTGCTATATTATTAATATTTGTTTTATGTTTTATGATTAATACATATTTTGGTGATAGTAATTATATTTTTCTAGGTATAATATCTGAATTCTTTTTAATTATAGTATATAGATTTTTTGTTTTTTTGGTATAATATAAAAAAAGGATAATTATAGCCAAAAAGAGGTGAAACATTTGAAACAGACTGTATCTATTTTTTTAATATTGGTATTTTGTGTAACTCTTTTGACATCATGCGGTAAAAAAGTGCCTGAAGGAATTGACAATGAGAAGTTTTATAATGACATGATAGAATGCTTAAAATTAACTGAAAAAGCATTAAAAAATAAAAATCGTAAATATACTAATGAGATAAAAGAATTGATAATAAAGAATACATCAGATAATTTTTTTAATATACTTTATGGACTTGAAGAAGAAGATGAAAAAATAATAGATGGTTATGGATTAAATGAAAAAGAACAAGAAATTTTAGCTGTAATGGTTTCATTTTATCGTATATTAACAAATTATATTAATAGTTGTTTATATGATACAGATATAGATACGGATAAATTAATTGATATACGTAATTCTAAAGGAAAAATGCTTTATCGAACATTACAAGATTTAATTGAGTTAATGGAAGTTGATTATGATATATCGGTTGAATAATTGAATAATTAATATATATATCGTTATAAAGGGAGTATTTACTCCCTTTTTTTATGCTTGTATTTTTATATCTTCGAGTGAGGGGAGTTTTTCTCCCCTCCCCTTACAAATACGGAATGAAGGGAGATGTTCAAAATGGATGATAAACTGGGGATACTTATAAATGCCATATTAAATGTTGAACAAGAAGATTTACAAACGCAATTAGATTCCGTTGCAAAAAAAATAAAAATAAATCTCAGACCAAGAATTGATTTTGATGAAAACGTTATTGCTAAATTTAAAAGCGATGTTGATAAATTAGCAAAAAACATAAAACTTAACTTGCAGTTTGATGTTGATAAACAGAGCGTAAAAGACGCAGAAAAGATAGTAACCGAAACAGCAACAAAAATATCAGAAAAATCAAAATCAGAGAATAAAATAAAAGTATTTGATATAGAACAACTTGAAGCTGAAGGTAGACAATTTTTCATTTCAACAACAGATATAGTAAACAGGGTTAAAAATCAATTTAAAGACTTGGGCGATGTAAATGTTAATTTTCTAAAAAATGCCAAAAACCAAATTGTTGGATTTGAAGCAGAAATAAAAAAATTAGATGGTACTATTGAACAACTTAGATTTAACATGGCTAAAATCAAAGTTGGAGACAGCACAAAAGAAGGTTTTGTATTTTCTGGTGCTAATCTGATTGATAAGAACGCTGGAGATGTCTTACAAAGAAATTTAAATATATTACAGAAATTTGAGACTAGACTAAAAAATATACGTGACACATTCACATCTTCAAGAGGCGTAAAAGAACCAACTAATCTTAGTATTTTAAATAGAGAATATAATTTTATATTGTCCACAATAGAAAAGTTAAGAAAATCTCAATCAAATTTGACTGAAGAACAAAAAAGGAATATTGATAAACAAATAAATACTTTGTGGTCTCTTTATAAAGCATATCGTGATATTGAAATAACTGCTGAAAAGGGTTTCAATTTTAAACAATTTGAAAATATCACTGGGCAAGTAATTAAATTGAGAGAAAACCTAAATGCTACTGTAGTTACTTTAAAAAATTATAAAGACGCACTATCTACTCCATTACTACAAGGATATAGAATTACTGGCTTAAATTATGTTCAAGAAACGGAAGAATATTTGAAATTAACACAGAAATTACAAAAAGGAAATGAATTTGTAGATTTAACAGCTTATATAGATAAAGCAACAGGAAGTATTTATAAATATTCTCACGCTTCTCGTAATGCAATGATTGACACTTTGACATGGAGTAAGGCTATACAAACCGCATGGAAACGTATGGCTCAATGGGCTACTGGTGGAACATTGTTTTTTGGTACATTAAGACAAATAAAAGAAGGCATATCATATATAACTGAACTTGACAATTCCCTCAATGAAATTCGTATAGTAACAAATAAAACACAGCAAGAAGTAAATAATCTTGCCTTATCGTATAATAAACTTGCCAAAGAAATGAGTGTAACAACAAGAGAAATAGCATCTACAGCAGCAGATTTATTTAGGCAAGGTTTGAATGATAGTCAAGTAGAAGAACGAATGAAAGCAATTATTCAATATGCTAAAATATCAGGTATTTCTCTTCAAGAAAGTAATAAAATAATAACTGCTACAGCTAATGCAACGGGTGAAAGTGTACGAAAAATTGTAGATATTTTTGCATATTTGGGAGATGCTACAGCTAGTGGAGCAGAAGAGATTGGTGAAGCTTTACAAAAAGTTGCAAGTACGGCAGAGAACAGTGGCGTAAGTTTGGAAAAAGCAGCATCGTGGATCGCAACCATTTCAAGTATAACTAGAGAATCTGCTTCGTCTATAGGTAATAGCTTAAAAACTATAATTAGTAGATACGAACAAATAAAAGCTAAGGGATTTAATGAAGAAGATGCTACTCAAATAAATGACGTAACTAAAGCGTTACAAGCAGTAGGAATTACTGCTGTTGATGCACAAGGTCAATTAAGACCAATAGCAGAAGTATTAGATGAGCTTGGTGCTAAATGGAATAGCTTGACGAAGAATGAGCAAGCATATGTCGCTACTACATTAGCAGGAACATACCAGCGTAACAGGCTTATAACCCTGCTCGACAATTATAATGATTCGTTAAAAAATTATGAAATTGCCTTAAATTCAGCAGGTACAGCAGAACAAAAGTTTGCTATATATCAAGAAAGTACACGTGCTGCACTTGATAAATTTACTGCAACATGGGAAGAAATGTGGCAACATACTCTTTCTTCTGATACTATAAAAACAATAATTAATTTAGGCACAGTTATATTAAATTTAGTAGATAAAATAGGTTTGTTGCCAGTAGCTTTATCAACTGCATTTGGAGCTTTGTTTTTATTTAATAAATCTTTTCAAACTTTTGCTACGAATATTGCACCAATTGTATTACAAAAATTAGGGTTAATAGTTACTGCTGAAAATGGAATTGCTATTGCTGCCAACGGTGCTGCTTTAAGTGTAAAAACATTAAGTCTTGCTTTCACTACATTTGCCCCTCTGGTTATCGCTGGTGCTATTTATGGTCTGGTAAAAGCCTTTAATGCTTTAAATGTTTCATTAGAAGAATATAAAAATTCAGTAGATGAATCATATAATAAAGCACAAAGCAATATAGAGCAATTAAAACAGTGGCAAAAAGAATATGAAGGATTAGCTAATAAAACTGAATTAACAAGAGACGAAAAAGCAAAACTTATTGAAATAGAAAGGCAATTAAAGACCAGATTTGGTGAAACAGCTCAGGCTATAGATTTGCAAAATGGTTCTTTAGAAACTAACATTGATTTAATGCGACAATTAACAAAAGAAGAAGCAGAAAGGTTTATAACATTAAATGAGAGAGCCTACAGAGAAGCAAAAAAGATATTAGAAAGTCCTTATAATATATCTTTTGGTGGCCTAGGCGGTATGCAATTTGAAAATATTGAAGCGGCCATAAAATCAATAGAATCATCGGTTCGAGATGCCGTTGATAAATCTAATATAGTCTATAATGTAAGAAAAAAAATTCTTGAAGAACTTTATGAAGAATATGATAATGCAACAGATATTATTTCAAAATATGAAGGATATGAAAAATTATTACAACATACTGTAGATAAAACTTCAGAGTCGCTTCAAGAATATGAATATAACCTTAAACAATTAAATAATGTTATTAATTCTGTCCAGTCTGATTTAAAAACACTCAATCAGGTTCTTGATGATGTTCAAAATGGGCAATCTTTAAATGCAGAAACAGTTTTAGATTTAATTCAAAAATATCCAGAACTAACAGATGCAATTCACAAAACAGCAGATGGTTGGACGATAGAAAAAGATGCTATAGAAATTTTACGAAAAGCAAAGATTGAAGAAGCACGTACTACTATAGAAAATCAAATTAATTCAACAAAAGCAACTTTAGATAATGTTTCTGCTAGAGTAAATGCTTATGGCATAGAAATTGCTGCAATTGAAGATTTAAAATCCGCACAACAAGAAGCATCAAAACTTGGGTTTAAGCGAGTCTTTGGCGAAACTGCATTTGAAGATATAAAATTTGACGACTTGACTAACAAAATAACTGTTGGAGACAAAATAACCGAATGGTCAAAAGAAGAATATGATAAAATTAAACAATCGTTTAATGAACAAAAATTAGCAAATGATACTATATTAAAAATCGGAGAATTAAAAGAACGAAGTAAGAAATTATTAGAATTACTTTCAGACCCAAATTTTGGCGTCTCTTCTTCTAAATCAAGTTCTTCTAAATCTACAGAAATCTACGAAGCCGAAGTCAATCAATTCCAGCAACTTGAAGATGCGCTTGCTAAAGTTAACGATGAAATTGAACGTAATCAAGCTTTAACTGATATCGCAGAAGATAAAGATAAAATTAATCTTTTATCTAAACGTATTGATTTATATAAAGAAGAACAAAAGATATTGCATCAACTTGCAGAAGCTAGGCGTGACACTATTCAGAAGAATATTGGTAAGCTTCAAGATTTAGGATTTGACATCTTTTATGATAGGAATACTAATGAATTAGTTATAAGAAATATGGAACATTTAAACGAATTAAAAGGCAAAGATGCTGAAGCAACCAATAAACTTAGAAAAGAGACGGAAGAGCTAATTAAAGAAACGCTTTCTCTTAATGACGCTAATAGACAAGCAGGCAATCAATATATACGATTAGATAAAGAAATTGCATCTACAACAGATTCAATTGAAAATTTAAGAAAAGAACAGAAAAAATATGCAGAGGATTTAATTGAGTCTTATCAAGAGTATCTTCTTTATACTATTGATAAGCAAATTGAAAAATATGAAGAACTTAAAAAATCTGCTCAAGAAAGAGCAAGAATGGAAATTGATAGCCTTAATGCTGAAATAGAAAGATTAGAGAGAAAAAATGAAGAATTAAAAGAACAAGAAGAACGTGAAAAACGACTTTCGGAATTAGCAAAACAACGTGAATTAGTTGAAAACATTCAAAAACAAAGAAATGTTCGTATATTACAAGATGGTAAATGGGTATATGTTGCAGACCCTAAAAAACTTAAAGAAGAAACCGATAAACTTAAAGAAATGGAAGAAGATTATTCACGTTGGGAAGCAGAAAATAGGCGTGAAAATGAAATTCAAAAATTAAAAGATCAAATAAAATCTATTCAAGACGAATTAAAAGAAGAAGAAAAACGATATGACGAAAAAATTAAAAAGCTTCAAGATTTTACTAATGCTCATCGGGAAGAGATAGATAAACAAAAATTTCAGGTTACTTCTTATAGTAAATTAGTACAAAGTCTCGCTGGAATTGAAGAAGAATCATATGAACAAAGGCTAGACTTATTAGATAAATTCGTAAAAGATTATAATAAATTGATGTCAAGTATAAAAACAGAAGTACCTACTGGAAATGTATATAGTAGTGATAGAACTAGTAAGTCTAGTGGTAGTAGTGGTGGCGGTAGCAGTAGCAGTAGTTCAAAAGGTGCTACTGGTTATACATCTACGGGGAATGCAAGTGTTGATAGTAAATTAGAACAAATGGTTAAAAACAGTCAAAATTGGCATTTTGCTAATGATGAAGAAAAGAAAAAACTTGAAGAAGAGAATAAAAAACTTGCAGAAGAAATCGCAAAATCTACGGGTAAAAAACCTGTTTTTGATTCTGCTACTGGTAAATGGGATGTATTGAAGTATGATACTGGTGGAGTAAATGATTATACTGGTTTTGCTATACTGCATGGTAAACCTAATGCAGTTGAAACTGTTTTTAACGCTGAGCAAGGTAAAAAACTTTACGATTTTGTAAAGAATTTGCCTTATAGTGTAACAGATATAATAATGCCTAAAATTAATATACCTGAAATTAAGATACCATTCTTTTCTAATAACAATTCAGTTGCTAAACCAACTGAAAATCATTATCATTTTGAAAATTTAAATATTCAAGCAAACGATCCTAATGAAATGTTTAGAAAACTTAATATGCTTATAGAACAATATACTTAAAATTTAAGGGAGGTATTATTATGGCAATTTTAAAGCCCGTCAATATCTCCCCTTCTAATATTTCTGTGGATGCTACACAACAAATTGTAGTTTCATGGAAAAATTATGGGGACAGGCAATATGCTTATCAAGTAAAAATATATAAAAATATAGATAATTCTTTAATATTAGATAGTGGTAAAATAATATCATTTAATAATTTTCATGTAATAAATGCAAATACATTAACTAATGGTATACAGTATAAATATCAAATTACAGTATGGAATCAAATAAATGAAACTGCAACTTCTGAATGGATAGTTTTTAAATGTTCAAGTACACCGATTTGTAGTTTTACTAATTTAACTTCAACTATATTAAATACAAGCTATGTATTTCAAGGTTCTTATAGTCAAGCACAGAATGTGCCAATTAAATCATGGCAAATGATTTTATATAATTCTTATGACGAAATTATAGGTACTTCTCCAATAACCTATTCAAGTATTATTGAGTATGAATTTGCAGGATTTAGCAATGAAAGAGATTACAAAATTGAATTACAAGTATATTCGCAAGATAATTTATTAGGAACTACAGGCAAAATCCCTTTTCATGTAAGATATGAAGTGCCTAAAAGTGCATTATCTTTACAGGCAACAAAAATAGAAGAATTGGCTGCAACAAGGCTTCAATGGAATGTAGTGCAAATTATAGGTAAATCAGATAGTAGTACATTTGTAGATAATGAAAAAATAGATGTAAGAAATGGTAAAAAGGTTTATTTTGATAGTGGATTTAACATAAATAATAATTTTACATTAAAATTGTGGATTGAATCGGTAACTAATTATAATTTTAATATATTACCTTCTACTCAAATTGTAAGCTATAATGTACCATTATCAGACACTACTCTTATTTGGTTGGATAATTCGTTGCAATCTACAGAATTACCAATGCAAGTCGTAGTTAGTAGAGAAGCACTACCTACAAGTAATTTTTTATGGATAGAAGATATAAATTTTGCTACGCCAAAAACTTTAAGTGTTTCAACAGATATTTATGCTCCTGCTAATACTAATAATTTATGGATTGATTTACTTGATGGTGCAGAAGAAAATTTAAGAATATTAAAAATGCAAAATAATCAAGACGAGTTTATATCTTTATTATATTTTAATAATAAATTTCATTTGTATAAAAATAATGAATTAGTAACAAGTCTTTCAATTAGTAGTGGTAAGTATTATTTATATATTCAGCAAATTAACGATACTTTAACACTTCATGTAGAAGCTATAGCATAAGAGGTGATAAAATGGGTGTCAGTAATATTAATTATATAGAATTAAAAAATTGTATTGTTGACGAGATACATCTTCGTGAAAATGTATATAATATAAATTTATCATCTGATAAAGAAGATTGGCAAATAGACACTTTTTTATTAGCAAAATTCCAAAATAATTTAGAAGCAGGTAATATTTCGTTAGGTGGATTACCTATAGATGGGTTTAGAGTTCGGAGGCGTAGAATTGACACTACAAAACTGCAAGATTTAGGCGTAACTTCGTTAAGTCAAGAAGGTAAATTTTATTTTATTGATACTGGAGTAAAATCTGGTGTAACTTATGAATATCAAGTATCCCCAGTATCAGGCAATATTGAAGGACAACCTTTCTTAATTCAAATTGCCATAGATTTTGATTACTGGTGGATTTCTGATGCAACTTATACTACTAATGAATCATATCCTCTTTTTGCAAATATAGAAGTTTCAGATATAACAATAAATAAGCAAAGACATGTTTATGATGATACATTTAATAAATATCCAATAGTGTCTTATGGAAATCAAAAATATAAAAGTGGAACAATTACTGCTTTACTTATTGATAGTTTTATGGAAGTTAGCATTAACTATAGACAGAAGGTAATTGATTTTATAAATAACGGTAAACCAAAATATTTAAGAACTAATGAAGGTGATATTTGGTTAGTCGATACTCATACTTGTTCTTATAAACCATTTATTAATCTTGTTGAACCATTATCGAGTGTAACTTTTTCGTTTATGGAAGTTGGTGATGCTGAATGAGTGTACCAATTATTAATCCACCCACATTTACTCGTTCTTCCGTTGCTTATCTTAGCAATGGAACTCAAGTTGTCGCCAACGTACCCCGCTTTGAGCAGGGCAAGTTTGGGAAGGGCGTGATGGTGGAAGAGGGGACGACAAATCTATGTCTTGAGCTTGGTGGAGATACTTACAATATTTCCAGGATATATAGTTATGACAGACCATATTGTGAAGTGGTGACTATAGAAGGTAAAAAGTGGCTTAAGTGCAACTTAAACCCACAAGATAAAGTCTTAAGAATCGGATCTATTCCACTTCAAGCAAATACAGTATACACATGGAGCATTACTATTTATGCTGATGCACCTAGTTCGTGTAATTTTACTCATTGGGATGAAGGCGGCGCATATGGCTCTCATCAAGGTATTAATATTTCTACCACACCGAAGCGAATAACGTTAACATTTTCGACGCGAGAAAATACCTCCCGTGAAATACTGCATATATTTGGCTTAAGTACATCCATCAATTACTATTTTGCCGATTTTCAACTTGAAGCCAAACCCTACCCCACATCCTTTACGGACGGGACAAGGACAGTGGAAACGCTGAGAATTCCAACCGAGGGAGTGCTGAATCCTCAGGAGGGGACAATTGAATTCTGGTGGTGTCCGATAAATCAGCCAGTTGATACAATAATTTCACAACATACAGCACCTCCTATTATTCAAGTAGGTAACTATTATAATAACAACTCATGGATACTATGGTGCGGAATAAATAAAATCTTACAATTGTACGTTAGAGGTGATAATGCTACAGGTTGGACTGGTACGTGGATGATTACTCGAGATTTAGCCTGGTATAAATTAAATCAGTGGTATCATTTTGCTATACGTTGGGAAAATTCTAATACCTTTTGTGTATTTTTTAATGGCGTTAAATATGGGCCATATGTATCTTCTCAGCCTTTTACAGGCATTGCAGGCAATATAATGTCTCTAGGTAAACTTAATGCTTCAAGTGGTTCGTCGAATGCTTTATTCGACGACCTCCGCATCTCCTCCCGTGCCCGTACAGACGCAGAGATACTGGCGGCGTACCAAAATAATGCACCACTTGTTGTAGATAAATGGACAACATATAAATTAAATTTTGATGATAACCTTAATTTTGAACAAGGTGCATATACTTCTTCTACATTAGAAAACATATATACAGAATATGATATTATTAATTCGACTAATAAAAAATATATTTATAAAATCGAATGGTTAAATTCACAAGAGGAAGTAATTGGAGATGTAATAGCAGATGTAATTAGTGGTTCTGTCAATTTTGATGCTACAAATAATAATCGTAGAAGTGTGAATTTAACATTAAGAAATTTTAATAAACAATATATTCCATCTCCTACTTCTAGAATGTGGATTAATAATAAATTCAGGCTATTATGTGGATATGAATATGCTGATAACAAATATTTATTATACAATCAAGGTGTATATGTATTAGGAAATCCTTCTTTATTGTCTACACCAACACAAAAAGAAGTTACAATTCAAGGATTAGATAAATGGGTTTTATTAGATGGTACTATTGCAGGTACGTTGGCTAATAAATATATAATTAATGTTGATACAAGAATAGATGAAGTGGTTAAATCTATTATTACAGATTTAATTGGTGAAACAAAATACATTATTGATGAATGTAGTGTATTAACTCCATATACAATAGAAAAACCAGCAGGTGATACAATAGCCGATATGTTGTTAGAACTTGCAAATATGGTTTCTTATTCGGTTTATTATAATGAAGAAGGATATTTATGTTTTAAAAATCCACTTAAACCTGAAGATTATGCAATTACTCCACCTGTTTGGCAATATACAACATCTGGATTATATCTACAAAGTACAAGAGAATTGAATTGGAATGATATTAAAAATTCTATAATGGTATACGGCATGACGGAAAATGGCTATCAATATACAGCAACAGCAAAAGATTTAACTGGAAGTGAATTATCTATAGATAAAATTGGTGAAAGAGTTAAAGTAATTGAAGATGATAATATTTACAGCGATGATTTATGTCAACAAAGGGCAAATTATGAATTACAGCAAAGTATAATGGCACAAGAAACAGTAAATATAACAAGTATTCCTAATTTTAAATTAAAGTTAGATGATGTAATTAATGTTGAAGATGAAAATAACGGTACTACAGGAAATTATGTAATTCGTAATATTTCTTATGATTTAAGCTACAACTCTACTATGAATATAGGTGTTTGGGCAATTAGAAATATAGGATAAGGCAGGTGGTAAAATGCCTAATGATATAAACGAAATGAAAAAATTCGTTAACAATGTAAAGAAATTGGTAGAAAAAAAAGTTAATAATGCTAAAACAGATAGAAGTAGAAAAGCCATTGTGCAATCTTTAAATGAAGATGGCACTGTAAATATAATTATAAATGGCGAAGTTTATAATAATGTAAAAGTACGTCCTGGATTTCAACCTCAAATTAATGAGGTTGTTTTAGTTTGTTTACCAAATAATAATTCAAAAGATATGTATGTTGATTTAGCTTCGGTTACTACATTTCAGGGAAGTTTACATACACATTCTAATTTATCAATATTAGAAACTATTACTCAAGCATTAATAGATGCTTGGAATAGTGCAGTATCTCATATATCAGATGCAATTAAGCATATCACAAGTGACGAGAGAAATCTTTGGAACACAGTTGTAAATAAAGTTGATAAAATCGAAGGAAAAGGATTATCTACAGAAGATTATACAAGTGAAGAAAAAAATAAATTAGCAGGAATATCGGCTAATGCAAATAAAACTGAGAGTTCAAATATAAATGGTAATATAAAAATTGATGGTATTGAAACTACAGTTTATACTCATCCTTCAACACATCCTGCAAGTATAATTGTAGAAGATTCAACCCATAGATTTGTTACGGATGCTGAAAAAGATACGTGGAATAATAAACAAGATTCTTTGGGATATACACCTGAAAATATTGCTAACAAAGGTGTTGCCAATGGTTATGCTTCATTAGATAGTAATGGCAAAATACCCTTATCTCAAATTCCAGATGCAACATTTAATACATATACCCATTATCAAATAACGCCTTCCGATAATTGGGTCATTAAACATAATTTAAATAGATATCCTAGTGTTACTATTGTTGATAGTTCAGGGAATGTAGTTGTAGGAGAAGTTAAATATATAGACAATAACACAATTAATATTTCGCTTGTAGGAGTGTTTGCAGGAACAGCATACTTAAACTAGAAAGAAGGTGAACAGTTTGAAATTTTTAACTAACCTTGATTTGTGCAAGAATGAGTTGCAAAATGCAAGGATTCAAAACTTAACTAGTCATCCGTCAAATCCAGTTCTAGGACAAATATATTATAATACTATAGATAATGCATTTTATGGTTGGGATGGCTCTAAGTGGATTAATTTAGGTCTTGAATTAAATTTTCATGAATACACTTCGTTAATTGAAAGTGCGGATAATGATGAATTAGTAATATACGATGTTTCTGATGGGCTTTATAAGAAAATTACAAAACAAAATTTATTAGCTGGTATAGCAAACAATAGTCAATATGTTCTTATAAAGAAAAAAGAAGAATTTATTGCAACAGAAGGTCAAACTGTATTTAACCTTACTCAAGGCTCATATAAAACAGGAACTAATCGTGTAGATGTTTATATATGGGGTGTAAAACAACCACCAACTGCATATACAGAATTATCTTCTACTAGTATACAATTAACTGAAGCAGTAGAAGCAGGTACTAAGGTATTAATTGAATATATACAAGTAGCAAATGTAATGGATTATATTCATGCTGAAAATCATAAAATTGGCGGAAGCGACCCTCTTTCCCCTGCGGATATTGGTGCTGCTAATGAAGTACATACACACTCTATTTCTGATATAACAAATTTGCAAACAACATTAAATAATAAGGTTGACACATCGGAAGTAACAACTACTGCTACTGCTAATAAAATATTGAAACTTAATAGTAGTGGAAAATTACCTGCAAGTATTACAGGTAATGCAGATGGTAATGCAGCTACAGCGACAAAATTACAAACTGCGAGAACAATATCAATTACAGGTGATGCAACAGGTTCAACTACTTTTGATGGTTCGGCAAATGCTTCGATTAATGTTACTCTTTCTAATTCAGGAGTTACTACAGGTACTTATACAAAAGTAACGGTAGATAGTAAAGGACGTGTAACCAGTGGTACAACATTATCTGCATCTGATATACCAACATTAACGTCATCAAAGATTAGTGATTTTGATACACAAGTTAGAAAATCAACCCTCAATCAAATGGCTGCCCCTACTGCTGATGTTTCGATGAATAATAAAAAAATAACTAATGTTGCAGACCCTATAAATCCTCAAGATGCTGCTACTAAAAATTATGTTGATACAATAAAACAAGGTTTAGACGTTAAAGATTCAGTAAGAGTAGCAACAACAAGTAATTTAAGTGCCACTTATTCTTCGGGTGTTTTAACAGCTTCTTCTAACGGAGCAATTTTGATAGATGGTGTAACTCTTGCTTTAAATGATAGAGTTTTAGTTAAAAATCAATCAGATGCCAAACAAAATGGTATTTATTATGTTTCTCAAGTAGGAAGTTCTTCTTCTCCTTGGAAATTAACAAGAGCACCTGATGCAGACACAAGCGATAAAGTAACTGCTGGATTATATGTATGGGTGACAGAAGGCAATACTAATGCTGATTCAGGTTGGATTTTAACTACCAATGACCCTATTACACTTGATACTTCAACATTAACATTTACTCAGTTTTCCGGTGCTGGTATGATTACTGCTGGTACTGGACTACAAAAGAATGGTAATACCATTTCATTAACTAATACTGGTGTTACTGCTGGTACATATCCTAAAGTCACAGTTGATTCGCAAGGTAGAGTAACAGCAGGTTCGAGTTTATCTGCTTCTGATATACCTAATTTAAGTTGGACTAAAATTACATCAGATAAACCAACTACTTTATCAGGATATGGTATTACAGATGGTGTACGAAACGCTGGAAATACTCCTTCTATTCAAGCAGGAACTGATTCTTCAAAGCCTTCTGCTGGTACAGCAGGAAGAATTTATATAGCAACAGACACGAGTAAAATATATAGAGATACTGGTTCTTCATGGCAAGTAATTGGTGTTGTTAATTGGTCTGATTTATCTGGAAAACCTTCTTCCTCTGTAGCAAATATAGATGATGCAGTTAATAAAAGGCATACACAAAATACCGATACAACGTTAACTGGCAGTGGGGCTAACACAATAAATACAACTGGTACGGGCAATATAGTTGATTTTAAAGTGAATGGTAGCACAAAATCATCTATTGATAATAATGGTAATTTTACTGGAAATGCTGCTACTGCTAGTAAGTTACAAACTGCAAGAACAATATCAATATCTGGCGATATTACAGGTTCAACTACTTTTGACGGTAGTAATAATGTTTCAATTAATACTACTTTAGCAAATAGTGGTGTAACAGCAGGAACATATTCAAAAGTTACAGTTGACTCTAAAGGCAGGGTTACTTCAGGAAGTAACATAACTTCATCTGATATAACAGGTACATTAGGCTATGTTCCTGCTAAAAAATATGCAACAAATATCGGAGATGGTTCTTCTACTGCAATTACCGTAACACATAATCTTAATACAATGGATGTAACAGTTTTAGTAAGAGAAAATGTAAGTCCATATTCTCAGGTTATTACTGATGTTCAAATAGTTGATGCTAATAAAATAAAATTGCTTTTTGCGACAGCCCCATCTAGTGGACAATATAGAGTTGTAGTAACAGGATAAGGGGGTGTAAATATGAAATTACTAGGAAGAGAATTAACATTTAATAATAACGAAATATGGCACAAAGGTAATCTTGATCCTTCTATTTTTAGAGTAAAACAAAACAAATATGTTACTACTACAGCAGGTACAGCAGCTTATTATAGAGTAGCAACCATACCAATGTCATCAATCTTTAAAAATACAATATTTAAAGTAAAAGCGTATACACCAACAGGCACAACAACAGAAAGTACAATAATAGTGGATATTGCCTATTATGCTGGTAATTATAGCTCTCAAACATCAGCCGTTTCTGCATTGACTTCTCATTCATATAATTCAGATACAACAGCAGAAAATGGTTGGGTATTAAGATATTGTAGAGTGTCTTTTGATGCAGATTATGGTTACATTGATTTGTATGTAAATAAAAATTCAGTTGTAACAATAGAAATAGAGCCATTAGTTGAAAGTGATTGGATTTGGGCTACAGGAAGCCTTACTGCTAATCCTGCTGTGGGTTCTTTAAAAAATGTCCAAGTTACAATGGCTACTGGTTTTAGAGCTAGTAATATAGTTGCTACTTCTGCTGATTCAGCTACATATTCTAATTATGGTACTTTAGGAACGACGACAATTTCTAATACTACTGATAAAACTGGACAATGGGCATACTTCGGATATTTTACAATTTCATATAATGCATCTTATCTGAGAGGACACTGTGCTAATATAAGGGTCAGATTACAAGAAATAAATCATGACGGTACTAAGAATTTGGCTGATTTAGATGATTTTGTATTAATTCTAAAGGCAAGTATGCCTTATCATGCAAATAGTACGGAATTTAATACTAAAGTACCTTCTATTCATATAGAAATAGAAGGGAAAACATCTATTTCTCCAAATGATGTAGCAGGACTTGTATATTCTACTTCTACTTCAACAAAAACAATAAGATTTTATATAAGATTAAAAGAAGCCAATACTGTTTACCAAATTAATCCAGAACAACGGTATGGTAGAAGTTTTGCTACATCTTCTTATTCCGCAACGACTTCTTATTTTTACTTTACATATGCAGGCACTCAAACACCAGTAACATCATTACCAACACCAGCACAAGGTTCTATAGTTTATGCAGTTAAACGAACAATAGATGCTGATACTCTTAATGGAAAATTTGCTGAGGATTTTGCATTAAGAAATCATACTCATACAATAACCAATATAACAAATTTACAATCAACACTCGATGCAAAAGCACCTCTTGCCTCCCCTAATTTTACAGGAGTGCCAACTGCTCCAACTGCTCCCAACGGAACAAATACTAACCAAATAGCTACTACTGCATTTGTACAAAACGCTTTAAGTGCTGGCGGTTATGGGGATATGCTGAAAAGCCAATATGATACTGATAGTGATGGAATTGTAGATAGAGCAGAAACAGCAGATAAATTAACTACAGCAAGAACTATATCATTAAGTGGAGATGTTGTAGGTAGTACTATTTTTGATGGAAGTGCTGACATAAGTATTAACACTACAAGATTAATAAAAAATAATTCGTTCATATTAGATTCATTGTATACCTTTACACGTTCTTCGACAGCATACTTAAGTGATGGTACACTTGTCAATATGAACCTTCCCCGTTTTGAGCAGGGCAAGTTCGGCAAGGGCGTGTTGGTGGAGGAAGGGACAGAGAACAAATATTCAGCAGACCAATCGCAAGGGTTAAATCCAGGTAGACAAGGCGGCTCTACGGTGACTGCAACGCCCGGACAACTCGACCCTTTTGGTGGTACAAACGCAGTACGAATCCAAGCAAGTGGCGGAACATTGCCACTGAAAGTCGTTTATAGCGCATATGCTCCTGCTAGTGGGGTAGCCTGCTCAGGGCAAATTTGGGTGAGAAACAGAAGTATTACTCCGTTAATTGTACATTCAAATATGGGTGGCAGACAAGAAACCGTTTTACAATCTGATGGATGGAAAAAAATTATATGGGAAAATATCATAGGCAATGGAAATGGAGTTGTACAGCATCAATTAAGAGTACCAAATGTCGATGATGAAATAGATTGCGATGTTGCTTTTTTGCAATATGAAGAGAAGCCATACTGTACATCATGGCAAATTGGTGGAACTGCAAGGTCAGCGGAAGTATTGACGATTCCAACTGAGGGAGTGCTGAATCCGCAGGAGGGAACGGTGGAGTGCTGGGCGTATGTTAACAGTGCATCTAAATATCCAAACCGATTTGCAACAATTTTTATAGCTGACGCTGGTGGTTCTGGTAGGGGGATTTGGTTATACCACGAGAATACGGCTAATTACTGGAGATACCAAATTAAAGATGAAAATAATATTAAAATTATTCGAGTACCCGATAGTGAAATTACTGATGGATGGCACTATTTTGCTATTACATGGAATGCGCTAGAAGCAAAATTGTTTGTAGATGGGATATTGAAGGGCACTATAGCGAATCCTCCTTTGCCTTCTACGACTATTAGAATTGATGTTGGGCACTGGAATGGTACAAATCAATTCAATTCCCTCATCGACGACCTCCGCATCTCAAACCGTGCTCGTACGGATGCAGAGATACTGGCTGCGTATCAAAGTAATGAACCTCTGCCATACGATGCATATACGACATGGTTATCTCGATTTGATAATAATTATGGACTGATAGGAAATTCTTCAAATCAAATTCCAGTTTCAAACGGTATTCTTTGTACAAATTTAAATGCAGAAAGAACAAATGGAATAAAAATTACTGCAAGTACAATAGCACCAACTTCTCCACAAATAAATGATATATGGATTGATTTAAATTAATATAAAATTTTAGTTTTATTCAAACATCTCTTGCCTTTTTTGTAGGTGAGAGATGTTTTTATTTTGTGACAAAGGAGATGATATTTTTTTATGGCTAAGATGAAATATTGGAATGGGACAACATGGGAAATTTTGGATGCAAAAGATGCTGATACATTAGATGGAAAACATTATTCTGATATAAAAAATGAAATTGAAATTAAATATGCTGTAGCAAGTGGAACAAACTCCTATACAGTATCTATACCTGGAATTACAACACTTGTAGAGGGCTTGAGTGTAAAAATAAAATTTACCAATGCAAATACAGGGGCAAGTACATTAAACATCAATGGACTAGGAGCAAAAGAAATACGAAAAAGTAATGGAAATGCTTTATCAGGAGGTAACATAAAAGCGGGGCAGATATGCCATCTTGTTTACACTGGTTCGGTTTTTCAGTTATTGGGTGAAGGAGGTGAGTATGGAACCGCCCAGCCCGAACATGTATTACAAGGCTATACAATAGGAACAGAACAAGGAATAGTAGCTGGCACAATGCCGAATCAGGGACAGAAAATTATTACCCCAAGCACTGTTAATATAGCTATTCCACGAGGTTACCACGATGGAACAGGATATGTAGTAGGCGATAGCGATTTAATACCTAGTAATATTAAAAAGGGAGTTAATATATTTGGTGTATTAGGAACGCTTAAAGGTATAAATACAGAACTTTACTCAGATGGAGTAATTGGTGTTGCACAATCACTTAAAAAAGCTAAAATACCAAGTGGAGAATATGAAGGGATTGTAGAATTTACAGATTCATATATCAAGTTAGGTTCACTAAATTATGATTATTATGCTGGCATAGAATTTTTTCATCCAATGGATTTTACAGGAAAATCCACTTTATATATTGAATGGGCGGTGTCAGGTGATATTTATAATATAGAAGCAAAAGTGCATATATCTCCTAATCCAGATAGAGATTTTCATGATAATACTTATATTGAAGAATTATTTAAAAGATTTGGATGGTCTACTTCCAAACAAATAGACACATTAGATGTTTACAATATAAATGGTTCTTATTATCTTAGAATACTCATGCGTCGTAATACAAGTACATCAAATTGGGGATATGTGCAAATTTATAGAATTTGGCTAGTATAAAAGGAGGGCTTTGAATGATAGGAAGAAAAATATATTATGAATTAGCAACAGGAGATGTAATTTTAGAAATCCCAGAAAAACATGGGATTAATGCAACAAATACTACTAAGGAGCAAGACTTTCAAATTTATCCCGTATTAGCAGCCAGAAATCCAGATACAGTGGGGGTTATACAGTTAGAATACGGTCAGTATGCGGCAGAATTTCAATCGGCAAGAAGTATAAAGGTCGACCCTGAAACCAAAGAATTGTTATTTGAGTACCCGAAATACGATCCACCGTTGACTGTACAAGTAGAAAATTTACAGAGAGAAAATGAGTTTTTGAAAATGGAAAATAATGAATTAAAAGAACGAGCAAAGGAATTGGAAAACGCATTGCTAGAAATGACAACTATATCGGCTATGCAAGAGCAAAAAGTACAAGAAAATGAGCAGGCAATACTTGAATTATCAATGTTATTAGGAGGAGGTAATTAATATGTTTACAACTGAAAGTGCATTAGTTAAAATTTGGGCGAGGAATGTGGCAAACGGGAATTACACGAGGGAACAAGTACCGAACTTGAGTAATTTACAAGAGTGTGTATTTGCATTATTAGATGTTACATAAGGACGATTATATGACATTGTTTTTATAAACAAATAAAATAAAAATTTCCATATTTATACTTGAATAAAATAAAAATATGTAATGTAATAGGCATAGTGAATAAACCTCCTTTTTCTTTCACTATGCCTATTGATATTACATATATTGATGATTTATTTACAATAAAGTTTGGGGGTAATTCACGTGAATCTGATGAACGTTATTAATGGTATTAGAGAATTTTTTTTGCATGTATGGAATGCAACATATCGTAATGTGCTATTCCCTATTGTTACTTTAATGGCTTATTTAATTGGATATCCTGCTCAGAAAGCCATATTGATTGCAACATTGGTATTTTTTGTTAGTGATTTTATAACAAGACTTTATGCAATTAGAGTTCAAAATAAAGGTTTGATAAAAGCATTTAAAAATGGAAACTTTTCAAGTCATGCATTTTGGGAAGGGTTTATTACAAAAATCATAGGTTATTTTATTTGTTTAACTATTGCTAATGTTGCCAGCATAACACCACAAATATTCATTGGAAATGCAATAGCAAGTGTACTTTATAGTGCTTTGTTTTTATATGAAACAATTAGCATACTGGAGAATCTCAGGGATGCAAAATTCGCTGAATTTTTTGTGAATGGGTTGTTGAACAAGTTTAGAAAAGAAAGTAATAAGCTTTTAGATATAGATATTGACAATGACACTAATAGCGTTGGTTGATGGTTATCATCGGAAGGAGTTGATAGAAGGTGTATGAAATCCTGAATCCCAAAAAATACATAACAGTGGTTAAAATACCACTTTCTAATATAGAAAAAGTGGATATGATTATGGCAAAGCAACCTACAGAAACTATGTCTAGTTGCTATAATAGACTAACTGAAAAACCTACCTTTTTAATTAATGGTAGTCTTTATAATATGAAAGATGGAGCTACAATTACTACTGTTGTTGATGAAGGAAAACTGATTGCATTAGGATATGGTGCAATGTTTGGATTAAGTATATATAAAGACGGTACATTGAAATTTGAAGCATACAACTCTTCGGCAAATTTGAAGGATTACATCGGTGCTTGCCCTTCTCTTGTGGTTAATGGAAAAATTTCAATAGATACGAGAGGTTTGGATAACGGATTTGTAAACTCAAGACATCCTCGTACCGCTATTGGTATGAATAATGAATACTTCTACATAATCATTGCGGATGGCAGAAATCCAAATCAGGGCTATATAGGTATGACTTTAAATGAATTGGCTACCTTTGCATTAAATGAATTAAAGTGTACCAATGCCATGAATTTAGATGGTGGTGGTAGTACAAGATTAATGTATAAAGACAAAGTAATTAATCATGTTACAGAAAATCGTGCTGTTGATAATTTCTTAGCGTTCTATATTAAGAAACCAAAACCCCTAAAGGTTATGAAAGTAAATGTTGCATCTGCTTTGAATATACGCTCTGCACCATCTACATCTGGTAACATACTTGGAACTTATTCCAATGGTATGGTTGTAAATGTGTACGAAGAAAAGAATGGATGGGCTTTTACTGATGATGGATGGGTAAGTTTGAGTTATTTAGTACCGTATACTACCGTTAAAAAAAATGGAGTAACAATTGTAATTGACTGCGGACATGATTCTGTTGCTGATAATAAAAATCTTGGATATTCAAAAAAGTATAAAGAACATGAAGGCAATTGGGAATATGGACACAAGCTAAAGAAGTATTTAGAAGAACATGGTTTTACAGTAATAATGACACGACCTACAAATTCCACTACCCTATCTCTATCTGAAAGAGCAAGAGTAGCAATAGACAATAAAGCATTGGTATTTATGAGTATTCATTCAGATGCATTGCCTACTAATACCAGTGCAGGTGGCACATCGGTTTATTATTCTATTAATAGACCAAATGATAAGAGTTTAGCTGAGAGAATTGGTAAATGTATTGCTAAATCTTATGGGATTAATTTTAGAGGGGCATTAACCAGACCCAGTACAACAAGAGCGGGATTTGATTATTATACTATAATTGACGTTGCCGCTAATTATAAAAAGTTAATGGATGATAACAATCTGTATGAAGTACCTCATGTGTTCCTTGTTGAAAGAGCTTTCCATTCAAATCCCAATGAAGAAAAACTACTTTTAGATGAAACTATTTCAGATAAATCAGCAAAAGAACTTGCGAATGAGATTAATCTTATTTTTGGGAATGGCGAACCTAAATTGGAGGATGATGATATTATGCTCATTGATAGTTTAATATGCAAAAAGATAATTAATGTAAATACTGCTTTGAATGTGCGTGAATTACCTAATACAAATTCTAAAATACTTGGACAGTTAAAAAATGGCGATATAGTTCAGGTTACTGGCAAGGCTAATAATTGGTATCGTATAAACTATAATGGAAAAGATGCTTTTATAAGTGGTGACTATGTAAAAGATTATGTAGAAAAAGATTATAGTAAAGAAATTCAAGAATTAAAAAATGAAGTTAGCATTTTAAAAGCTAAAATTAAAAGTGCTATTAGTGCATTAAGTTAAGGAGGAGTTAGTTTATGGATTATACGGTTTTTTATGTAATAGGAGTTGCATTGTTTGTTGTTGGATTAACTATAGGTGCAAAGTTTCTAAATACAAGAGGAATTATTACAAATGAACAGCTTTTATTTGTTGCGAAAACATTTGATTTAACTCTTAAAATCATTGACGAGCTAAATTTAAAAAAGGAGAAGCAGCTTTTGACTATCGCAAATATTGTTCAAGATAGTATTGAATATGTAATTGCAATTAATGAGAATCCTAACAATATGGTAGAAGAAGCGTATAAATATGCTGTAGACAAATGCATTGTGTTAGGGATTGAATTGACAGACAACAGAAGAGAAATATTGCTTCAGCTAATTACTGCTGGATTGAATTTAAAAATAGCTAAAGATGATGAAGTAGAGTAATTAAAAAAAGGGCTTTATTCTTCATTCTTCATCAAGTAAATCTATAGCACTATCTTTTTGTTCTTGTATCAAATGGATGTATGTTTGATAAGTAATTCTTACATCTGCATGACCTAATATTTCACTAACGTGTTTTACATCTACTTTCTTTTTGAATAACATAGATGCAAAAGTATGACGGAGAGAGTGAATACCTTTGTGTCCTATATTTGCTCTAGCTAATATAGCATCAAATGTATTTTGTAAATTTCGTGGTCTTATTGGCGTTTTGTTTGCTGTTTGAAAAATATAATCATCTTTATCGTAATTAAATATTTTATTGAGTTCAACAAGACTATTATATGCTTTTTTGCACAATTTAATAGTTCTTTTACTTTTTTGTGTTTTGGTACTATCTTGTTCAATTAAAATATTTTTTGGTGCATTATCATTTACTTTGCGATTTTTAACCATAACTACACTACTATCAATTTTAATGGTTTTATTTTCCAAATTTACATCAGACCATTTTAAAGCTAATGCTTCTGCCATTCTAATTCCAGTATAGAGTATTAGTATAAATCCATATCCTATTTTAAAAACCAATTCTCCATTTTTATGTTTTACAGTACAAGCTTCTTCAAATCTTTTTATTTCATCATCAGTTAGTATTTCGATTTCCTTTTTTTCAAATTTTGTTTCTGAAGGCATGACAACTGTTTCCATAGGGTTAAAAAGAATTTGTCTGTTTTTTGAAGCATATTTTAAGCATCCGTTTAATGCATTGTAGGCTTTTTTAATAGAAGAATAAGAATAACCTTCTGCAAACATTTTATTAATTAATTCTGTTTGAATAATAGAAGCAGTAAGTTCATTTTTAACATCTAATTTATAAAAACCAAGTCTAGGAATAATTTGATTATTAATAGTGGATTCTAAACGGTCATAAGACAATGGTTTTAGTTCATAAAATTTTACATTAACCAACCAGCTAGTAATATAATCTTTAAGTGTAGTAGATATTAGTTTATCAAAACCTTGTGCTTGGAGTAATTTAAATTCATTTAGTTTGTTTACTACTTCTTTTTGTTCTTTTGAATAAAAGTATTTAATAATGGGTTTACCTGATTCGTCTGTACCAATTTGTATTGATGCTGCCCACAATCCATTTTTCCGTTGATATATACTTCCTTCTCCACGACCCCTTTTCTTTTTCTTTTTTTTCTTAACAGAATCACCTTTCATGTATGAAATCACCTCGTAGAAATATTATCACATATTGCAATATAAATCAAGGACAAGTACAGTAATTAGTACAGTAATTATTCAGTAAAAGTTGGTTAAAACGGGTGAAAAAATGCAAAATTTTGTAACAATATTTGAGTGTTTTTTTGAAATAAAAAATCCCGTAAGACGCTTGAAATCAGCATCTTACGGGATTTTCTTCTGGAGACGCCACCCAGATTCGAACTGGGGAATAAAGGTTTTGCAGACCTTGTATAACAATTTATAGAAGCCTTATTTTATAAGTATTTGCGGTTTTGTTTTAAAATTTAGTACAGTAATTGTACAGTAATTTTATTTTCGTACAGCAATTCTAACACCAAAACTTTTCTGCTTGTTTATTCAACCATTCATCAACTTTATTTTCTATTATATAGAATCTTTTGCCTATTTTCAATGCAGGAAAATCCTTCCTTCTAACCATCCTATAAACGGTATTTATTCCTATTGTACCCTTCCCATTTTTGCATAAGTATTTATAAAATTCTTTGGGAGTAATTAAATTGTTCGTCATAGTTTGCCTACTTCCCTCCCTAATTAAAAATTTCCTTGATTAAACATATTCGATAGCAATTCAATTACTTCTTCTAAAGTTTCGCATTGGTGAGATATGCAATATTGTATATGTGGACTCCAATCCCATTTACTTTTTCCAAATGCTATTACTGGTTTTCCTAATTCTTTAAATCTAACTAATTCATATATACTCCCAGGACTTTCTTCAAGGCAATCCATATTAACTACTGCTATATCACACTTATCTATATAATAATTGTTTTGTTCTACACACAGTTTAGGATTATAAGAATGATTGATTTCTTTAGCGTAAGTAGAAGCTGGATCAAAAACTTTAACACCATTATCAGAAGCCCATTGTTTTAGCATTTCTCTCCATATATGCCCTTTTTCTGGCTGCTTTGTGCGATAATAATATGTAAGACTACCTATAGTATATATAAACATCAATGACCTCCGTTTAAAAATTTAATGAATTTATCTACTTCTGCTTCAAGTATTTCTCTGCCTGATTCAACTTTTATATAATAATCAAATTTATAATTATCTAAGGCAGTTTCAGAAGGATGAAGTTTTTGTTCTGACGTAAGATTATTTTCAAAATTTAACCTTTCAACGTGTAGGCTTATAACGTTGAATTTATTATTTTTTAGATATTCAATTTCATTAACGAATCGTGTATCTGGAATTAAAAAATAGTCAAAATCATTAGCAAATACATTAATTAATTTTGCAACAATACTTACATGAAAATCAGGGTCTATTTTCCGTATTTTATCTGTGCCTATTTTTTGAAGTAATGACCTGCCTTTTTCATCTTTTACACCATTCCATCCAAAATACTCTTTGCATATAAATTTCAAATAATCAGCATGATGTACTATTAATACTTTTTTACTTTGTTGTTCAAGTTTTTCTTTTAATATAGAAGCAGTTAAATCTTTACCATGTTGAGCTTTGGCAGATATGGTAATAATCTTCATATGTAACTCCTTTCAATTTTATATTAATATTTTTTATATTTCCATTTATACCAGCCATACAAGTTTAAAACTTCATAAAAACAAAACATAATTAATTGTGCTTTGTTGTGAGTTATTAAGGCATAAATTATCCATACAGCAGTTGCAAAAGTCCAAACTTTCATTCCCCATAGTTTCTTTTTAATTACTCCAATATTACCAATTATACTTCCTATTGTTGCTATCCATGAAAGAAAAGTTATCATAATTACACCTCGATTCCTGTCATTTCTTTGAAATATGGCAAATTAGTTATCCAGTTGCAAAAGTATTGCCATTGTGGAAGTCGGTGGGCTTTCCTTTGCATATATATACTTAATAATGTTTGATAATTAGTGCATACTGTACGTTTTTGCAAAAATCCTTCAGGTAGTATGTTTTTACATGCAACTAAATAATCTCTTTTTTCTTCTGCGTCATCTGCCTGCTGGTATAGTCCAATATATGTATTTATTTTTTCAATTAATGTAGCAGGAACATTGTCTTTTTCAAAGTCTTGTTCTGATATAGGTTTCTTCATTAACGTATGCATTGTTGAACAACTTACATTTTCTTTATGTTTATATGTATCAAATTCAATGTAGAAAAACCTCGGAGCAGTAATATCAAACCAAACTTGAATAAGACGCAAGTGTTTACAATGTTCTGTTCCTGCTTTGCTCAATTTTTGAGACAATTGCATATCTTTTTCGCCAAGAACAAACCTTTCTTCATTTGCGTTTTTATCAGCCCAATATAAAGGGTCATCACAACTTTTAATTCTGCTATCGCTTTTGTCCCAACTATTGAGGGGATTCCTCATTGCTCTAATAGCTGCTTCAAATCCAAATACTTGTGTGTTTTCAATTTTCATATAATCATCCTTTCTTTAATAATTTTTTATTTTTTTATGCAATTCAATTACATTTTTAGATGATGCTATTTGTTTATTGTTGTGCCAAAGCACATATTTGTTACCATCGTTTATAGTTATAATGTATAATTCTTTCCCATTTTTGTATTGTTCTTTTATAACTTGATTATGATACAGTTTTTGATTGATAAAATCCACATTTACCACCAAATTGTTGATTTATTCATTTTTTTTATTCTTCTTCCAAATCGTCATAGTTTTCTGGAATATTATCTACTTTGACCCATTTTCCGTCTTTCTGAATTTCAATTTTAAGATTTTTTAAATCCATTTGTTCTTCTACCCATTTTTCAATATCTATGTATTTTCCTAATGCTTTTGCACATTGTATTTTGTGCCATTTTTTAAATTCAGGTTTTTCTACTAATCTTTTAAAAGCATTTGCACGATTTTGAAAAAAACTTCGTTCTTCTTTTGCTTCAGCCACAGCACCAGAAGCAGGGTGAATTATTCTACAAGCACTCATTGTTTTATTGCGTTTTTGTCCTCCATTACCTGATGCCTTAAATGGTTGAACTATAAAATCTTTTTTAGTTAATCTGAACAATAATTGTTTTTTCATATAATCACCATTTTCTTTAAATTTAAAGATTATTAGGCTAAAATTAAAGAATATTAATATTCCAAATAAAACTTCCTTCCATCATCAAATATAATATATGGATACATTCTAACTCCATCTATTATTTGGCTTGCTTTAAACATACCATCAGTGATTTTATATACTTCTACTTCATCTTCATAGTCCCAATATATTTTGAGTGCACGTATCATATTTAATACTCCTTTATATAAAACCATTATTTTATCCAAGTACAATCATATTCTTGTGGAAAATTATTTTTATAATATAAATCATCTGCATTAACAAATCCAACAATACATTTACATTTTGGTTTTAATTCTCTATTGATGAATTCTATATCCACGCCTTCTTCACATAAAATTTTATCATATTTTTTACCTCTAATTGATTCATTGGGGTAAATTATTTGAATATTATTAATATTTAAGTCTCTACACATTCTTTGTATGTGCAGACCAGTTGTTTGAGAAGGTACAATAATGGGACATTTAAATTTATGTGCTAATTTAACTAGTGTATATGTTTTGCCAATGGCTCTTTCCCAGTAATGAATTTTCTTTAAATATGATTCGTTGTTTTTTAAGTAATGCTTCAACTCAAAATATAATGATTTTTGTCTAAATTTAAAAGCTAAAATTTCTAACAGTTTACTTAATTTTAAATACATAAACATATCATCTCCATATAATTTTTATATTAATAATTTCTCAACACAACACTAAATTCGCTTATCTCATCTAATTGTGATGTAATAATCACATTTTTTATTTCCATATTATCGTATATCCAATCTTCTTCTATGTGTTTGTCTGTGTCAGTTATTATTAAGAGATTTTGAATTATTTGTTTAACTTTATTTCCTTTTCTAAACAGATGTAATAATTCATTAGATATACTAACATCATTAATAATTATTTCTGTTTTTTCATCAGAGTTATATGTAATTATTTCACTATGTACTGTGTCAAGTAATACTTCTTTATCGTTATCGAAAATGAATGTCCAATTAGATACTCCATTTTTGAATTTTTTATTCATATTAAACTCCTCTCAATCAAATCTTTCTTTTATATAATTTTTGAAAAACGAATCAATCATCTTCTACCTTTTATCTCCGATTTCCTCTAATATACCTAAAACCTCTGCTACTCCTAACCCTATAGCAAGAAACGACCATTGACTGTATATAAGAGATACTCCTATTCCAACTATTCTAATTAGTGATTTTATAAACGAAATAAACAAATGCCATTTACTATTCATAATTATATCATACCTCCTTAAATATAAATCAAATTTCTCTTTCATCTAAATTTATTATAATATTATATTTATATTTTGTCAACACTAATATGTATATCTGATTCTACTTCGTTACCCCAAACATCCCAACCTTCTGTTTTTTGTCTTGCAAAAAGCTCTATTCGAGGTAAATCCCCGCATAATTCAACAATTTTATCTCTTACAATATCAGGTTTTTTACTATGTTCTTCGATTGGTGTATCAATAATAGAATGGACTCTGGCACTAACTCTTTTGGGATTACCTTTAGTTGACAACAAACATAATTCAGCATTTGCTCTTGTCCATCTACCCATACCCCAAAACCATGAGTCTGACTTCTTATTACGCTTAACCCATGTAAAAGCACATGTCTTGTACTCAAATCCCCATGCAGTTATTACATCAAAACACTCGTTAAGTTTTGGCATTGTGACCCACATAAACAAGACGCAATCATCAGCAGCAATTCTTTGTATTGGCAATTCGCAGATTTCTTTAATACTCATTACTGGATACTTGCAACACGCACCTCGATTTCCTGCTAAAGCCTTATCCCTATAACTCCAAGGTGGGTCTGCATATATTATATTGTATTTTTTATTTATATTTATCGACCTCTTTTCCATTATAATATTATATTTATATTCTGTCAAGGTTTAAATCAAAATTAGATTTCATTCAAATATAAATTCTTATCTCCTATTTCAATCTCATTAATATCTACAAATTGGTTTATTTGGTTTTCAATTTGAACAGGTATTACTTCATCAATAATTTTAGATGATAACAAAAATATTTTGTTAGGGATTGTAATATAATATTCAACAGCTAATTCTTTTGTAGGGAAAAATAAAGTATTCTTTCTCTTTTTAGCACTTCTGTATTGTCTACAAACAATAAGTCCTTTCCTTGATTTTATATATGTTTCTTTAAACCAAACTTTATCTCTTGATTTATATGTTTGCGGTAATGATGATAACTCTTCCATTCGGTTTTTTAATTGTTTTATCTGTTTTTTATACTTGCTATCAATTAGGTTTTTTATATTCATAATATTTACCTCTTTTTTATCATCTTCAGCTAATTTTTTAATAAATCCAATCCAATCATCTGTGCGAACATTTTTTGCAAAAGATACGCTTATAGCAGTGTAATTTTATTCAAAAATCTAAATCAGTCCTAATAATATCTCCTTCGCTTGTAAATGAATATCCAAAATATATTGGCTGACTATTTTTATTTATTAAATAATAACTGGTACAATTATCATCATCTGATTCTGCGTAAATTAAATCTGATGTGGCACATCCTTCTCTACGTAGTCCAATGTAATAATTGTGGTTGTAAAAACTTATCTCAGGAATGTGTTGTAATGCATCTAATGGAACACCATTATAGCTTTCTAAACTATTTATTAATTTAATATTCATAATTCATCCTCCATTACAGTATTATATTTATATTATTAGATTTAAATTTTTAAGTTTATTATGAACATAATCTTCTAATTCCTTTAATGTCATATTCTTATCAATTAATTCAAGTTCTTCTAAATGAGATGTAAGAAATTTTAAATACCACCCATAGTATTTTTCAATTCCATCTATTCTTTCATATGTTATGTTGTACATATTACCACCACCTATATTTTATATTCTTCTCTATTAATTGTAGATGTAAAAGGTTTTATTTCTTCAACTGTATGGTCTGCTTTTAATTCCTCTAGTGCTTTAAGCATTTCTGATTCAGTAGTAAATAATAATGTATTTTCTCCTAATTGTAATTTTATAGGATTTCCTATTCCAGCACAAAGATATGAATTATAATCAATACCATATATTTTATCTATTTTTTTACCTAACATAATATCAACTCCTAATTTTTATTATCGGCATCAATTAATCTATTAAAATATTCTTCGACTTTTTTATCATCTGCGACTAATTTTTTAATAAATCCCATCCAGTCATCAGTACGAACATTTTTAGCAAAAGATACGCTCATAGCTTTATAAATTGTATATAAACCTTGTGCTATACCTAAAAGATAATATTTATATTCAGGTGTTTCTTTAAAAATTTCTATATGAATATTTTCTGTTTCTGTACGTTTATAGTATTTATTTAAGTCTTTAATATCCATAAGATACATCATCCTTCAATAAAATTTCTTCAATCATATCATCCAACATTTTATTAACTGCGTTTACATCAGAAATATCATATCCCCATGTTGGCTCAAATTGACATTCATATTTTTTAACAAATTCCTTTTTTGTACTCTCTTGAACAATACGAATATAGATATTCATACCTTTTGCGTCTAATGACCAATTCAACCCATTTTCTGTTCCTTGTGCTAAAATCATAAACTATTACCTTCTTTCATCAGTTTCCATATAAATTTCATAACTTCATTATATTCTTCTCTACTTTCAAATACTTGTATTTTATCTGTGCATTTTGCAGGGTACATTTTCATTAAAACATGCTTATCTAATATTTCTTTTAATTTGTCTCTTTCTTGTTTTAATCGCTTATTTTCTGCTTTTAAATTTTCTATTTCTTCACCTAAAATGCCAAATTCTTTCATCATTTGTTCGTGTTGTGCATCTACGGCATCTTGACTATAATATCCAGGAATTTCAGACACGTTGTTCAACCTCGCTTTCTTTTTTCTTTGAGAGAAGTATCTATTTCTTTGAATATTTCATCTATTTTTTCTTTTTGGAAAACTTTTATCTTTTTAATTGGCTTAAAGTGTCTTGTGAAAATTATATTATCAATTTTATCCCAAACTTCTTCGGGTAAATTGATATGTAGTTCTCTTTTATTAGGCTCATAATCTACTTGAAAATTATCGTTCATGTTGTTTCTTCCTTTCAAATTGAGGTATAAATTTCATATCAAGGAGTTCATAAACTGTTCCACATTTATCACAAACTATATCGTCGGTTAGATTATCGAATATTTCTCCATTAATCATATTAAAATATAATTCATGAAAACATGGATAAATAAGATTTCCACAGTTGCATTTTATAGCTTTATAATATTTTATCATCATATATATCACTCCAATAACTCTGGATTAGTATAAACACTACCTATAATCTCAAAGCTATGATTATATGGATTGGACATTACTGAATATATTTTTGGTATTTCAACAACTATCTTCGCATTTTCATTTTTAAAATCTTCTCTTTCATGTGTAAATTTCAATATATCTCCTTTATATATTTCTTTACCATTTATATCATTCAAACCTATGTATGGTAATAATTCTATTTCGTCAAAACTAAGCTCTTCTTTTGTACCTATCATCGGTAACAAGTCAAAGGGTTCATAATAAATTATCTTCCTTCTCTTAAAATCAATCCCCCAGACATCAACCATACAACCTGTATAAACAACTTCTCCATCTTCTATTACTGGCTTCACCCATGCTTTAAATTTGTATTCCATGTGATTCAACCTCACTTTATATATGAATTTCTTTTATATCATCGAATACAATTGGTGGTTCATCTATATCCCACTCATCACCCCAACAGCATCCTCTTACTTTATATTCACCCTTACCTTCTTTTTGAAGTTTAAGTAATTCTTCAATAAATTCATTTAATGTCATAATTTATCACCCTTTTATATTAATATTATATAGTATTTCTAAAACACTTCTATAAAATCTAACTGAAAACTTTCTTTGTCATCATCTAATGTTATTCCCCAATTATCGTATTTACCTTTCCATTCATCTTTACAAGAATCAATAAGAAAAATATCTGCATAAACATCATTGTTTTCAATACAAATATTACCTTGAATATAACCTATTATTTTTGAATTACCGAGTGGATTAGCAAATTGCACAATTGGTTTATTAACAAAGCTATCTAACGAATTTTTAACCATTGTTTCAGTTATAATAAGGTCATTTTCAGTTTTACCTATGTTCATTATTAACTGCTTTTTTAGTATCATTAATCCCATCTCCCTTCGCTCAAATTCTTCAATATACGCAAATTTCCTAATATAGTTTCTTCATCTGCGTCAGGAATAGGTAAATTACTAATTATTTCTTGTATTCGGTCATGTGTCCTATGGTCAATTAAATTTCCTTTTAGTTTATAAATAATCTTAATCAAGAATTTAACATCGTCTTGCGTATATGACAAAGTATCAACATTTTCTTCAATCTCATAAAGCCTGTTCCATTCATCCATGCTCAACATAAATAGTACCTACCTTTAAATAAAAATGTAATTTTATATTAATAATTTATAGTATTGTTTAAATTATTTTCATCCCATCCATACATTTTTAATCTTGGTTTACAAATATTATTTATATATTCTTCACTTATATCTATACCGATAAAATTTCTTTTATTTAACCAAGCCATTTTGCATGTTGTACCACTACCGCACATAGGATCAAAAACTATATCGCCTTCATTACTCCAAGTTGTAATTTGGTCTTCTGCTAACTTGTCAGGGAATAAAGCAGGATGGCTATATGCTATTTTGTCTTTTGTTGTAATTCCACCACCTATTGAATAGAAAAATACGTTTCCTACCTTCTTTGTCTTTGTCCTTTCTATTTTTGTATACTCAAGTACACCCTCTTTGCCTCGATTTTTCATGTTCGCTAGTCCAGCATATTTACACTCTTCCATTATTGGATTGAAGGTTTTAGGCTTGCCTTTACTAAATACAAACATATACTCAAAATGCTGATGATATCTGTTTCCTGCTGTTGGTATGGGGTTATTCTTATAATATATTTGAGTGTCATGCATATTAAATCCTATATTTTTTGCATATAACGCATGTTGAAAACTTGTGAGTGTTTCACTTCCTTTATCAGTCTTGTCTCCTACTACCCAAACTACCACTCCACCTTGTTTAGTTACTCTATATAGCTCTTTAAGCATGAGCTTATAGTCGAATACAAAACCATTATAATTTCTTAAATCATCATACGGTGGACTAGTTACAGTTAAATCTATAAAATTATCAGGTATGTTTTCTTTCATAAAATTTACTGCTTCACCTATGTAAAATTGGTTTAATTGTAACAAATTATCACCTCATATTATATTAATATTTTTAATAAAATTGTCACTTTATAAAAATTATTTTAAGAAATTATATCATCATCATAAGTTTCTCTTTTCCCAAATATCATAAACACTCCCCTGTTTCATTAAATCACACCTTCTAACTAAAGCAACTTACATCAAAATTATCCCAATCTTCAACCTTGTTAAGTATCTTTAGAATTTGTTCTCCTTTTTTAGTTAACCATGCACCATTTATACTTGTTCCATGTTCAATAACTTCTACTTCATCCAAATAATACAATACAAACTGGATTATTCCATCTTGATTGTTTGAAAAATAATTATTGTTTTCTTGTTTATTCTCAAATTCAAATACTTCCCTTAATTCTTTTTGATATAAATCATAATAATAATAATGTCTATCATAATAATCTTTATTATCACATCTTTTTGTTTTCTCATATATAATATTCAGTAAATTTTTTATAAACAATAAAGTGTTTTCAGGACATCCACAACCACAAAACTTTAATTCGTTAAAATAAAATTCAATAATATATTGCCTTCTTTTTGTGTTAATCCATTAATTAAATAATCCACTAATATATCATCCTTTCAATAAAATATCCATTTTATTTTAATATTTATAAAGTGTTTGATTAAAATGTATTTCTTCTAAATAATTTTTAATATATTCTTGTTTTTTTTCAATTGGTAATATACCTAATTGGTCATCAATCCAGTCCTGTGCTTCCATATGAAAATTTGCAAATTCACCAGATGCATACCTATTATAGAATAATTCTTGCCCTGGCAATGGCATTTGTTCTACAAAGTTTAAAATTTCATCTTCATATTCGTACCATGTACCGATCAAATTATCCTTGCCTTTAATTGTCTTTAGTTTCCACCAATTAGAATTAGTTAATTTATAGCAGTCGTCACAAAGATGAATTCTAGTAGAAAAATTATCGAATTGACTTCCCCATCCTAAAGCTGGAATATTTATCTTATGTACTATTGTTTCTTTAAGACAGTTAAAACATGTATTTTCAGGATTTTGAATAGCTTTATTTTTATTCACAATTCGTCAACCTCACTTCCTATTATTATATTACTATTATATTTATATTTTGTCAATAGTGTTACAAAAATTTTATATTAATATTTTTTAAATTTTTTATATTCTTTTTTCTTTTTTATTATTTTTTAATGTATTTTCCCATTTTTCTATTGGTTCAAAGTAATAATGTCCTCCTGCGTCATATCGTTCAAGAGTAAGTGACCAAACCCAAGAGTTTTCTAAAACACGAATTATATCTTCGTTTCCACTCCAACCTCCAGTATGGTATTCCCATACCTTTTTTATTTCTCCACGCACTTCAACTTCTGTAGACCCACAACAATCAGGGTAATAATTTTCTTTAAGTGCTGAATAAAATGCTTTTATAGCTTTGCGTATATCATTACCATTTAATATCTGTTCTAATTTTTCAAGAGACTCTTGTGTTGGATACCCATATTCATCCCATTCAATTATAGATTCATCATCGCAATCAGATTCCTCTTGTTTTTCTTGCGTAGGATATAAACCGTACTCTTTGCGTTTTTCATATGGAAGTATTCCTTGTTTATAATCAATCCAGTCTTGTGCTTTCATATAAATATCTACGAAAGCACCACTAGCAAATCTGTTCCAGAATAACTCTTGTCCTGCTAATGGCATTTGATTTACAAAATTCAAAATTTCATCTTCATATTCATAATGTTCACCTTCTAAATCAGTTTTACCTTTGATTACATTCAGTTTCCACCAATCGGGATTAGTTACTGAATAACAATTATCACACAGTTGAATTCTAGTAGAAAAATTGTTGAATTGACTTCCCCATCCTAAAGTAGGGATGTTTATCTTATGTACTATTGTTTCTTTAAGACAATTAAAACACACATTTTCAGGATTTTGTATTGCTTGATTTGGATTCATAATTAACAACCTCACTTTACTTACATATTTATATTAATATTATATTAATAATTTGTCAAGTGGTTACACAAAAATTAATCAAAATCTTCTATGTCTTCTACTTCTGCTGTTCTAAATGCTTCTTGTACACAATCATAGCAATATTTTTCTTCGCCAAAATCATAATAATCATCGCCTTCACGTATTTCTTCGTTGTATATATTGCAATAATAAACTACAGGTGGGTCTGGTGCATTTGGGCAACGTGGATGGCATGGAGTATGTAGACATTCTAAACACATATAATCACCTTCTTAATTTATATTAATAACAAAATTATATTAATAATAAGATGCAAAATTTGGTCAATATATAGATATGTAGTTAATGCTTTATCTTTATTCTTAGCTGTTGCTTTTTTATAATCTATTATCATATGACTTCCTATTAATACTATTGCTTTCCATATAGCGAACACACCTATTAATTTGTAACATAATGCAATAGTTAAGCCATATATAATAGAATGTGCTAGCAAGCTATACCAATACTTACCTTTTGTTTGTGCTAGAAAATCACATTGTAATGGATAATCTGCTATGTAGTGTGCTAATAATACCCATAATATATTGGTCATATTTAACCTCCGATTTGAATAAAGTCAAACTTTTATTTTAATATTTTATATCAATCTCTTATATATTATAAAAGCCTGTTTTTAAATTGTTGACAACATCAATATCTTCACTGATTAGAAATTTTCTTTAATAGTGTGTTCATGTTCACATATAGGACATTCATTAAATTCTCCTAAATGTTCAATACAATAAATGGCTTCACATGAATCACAAGTAGAATAATTTTCTGTTAGTTCACCACATATTTCACAAACTTGCATATATTACACCTCCTATCTTATAATAATTATATGTCTTATTTTTATAATAATCAATATATGTTTTTGTTTTTATATTTATAACCATATATGTATTTTTTATCGCCTTGCATATAAGACTTTTCTATCCATGTATCACCCCTGCGTTTTACCTCAATTCCCTGTGTTTCTCCTATATAAATCCAATTATCAGCTTTATATAAAGCTCCTGTTCGTGGAGGTTCTACAAAAGTAACTAAGCCTAATAATTCTTGATTATACTTTTCTTTGTAAATATCATAGACTTGTTGTCTTGCTAATTTTAAAACTTGTGTTCCTAAATTTTTTTCTGTATGTACTATTCTAAAAACATTATTATTTAAAAACAATTTTGCATTTTCACTTGGTTTTTGCTTTTCATCTAAATTAAAAAATTCATTAAACTTTTTATAATTCAAAGGTGGAGAAGCAAAGCCTATAATACCAATTGGTTTTCCATAAGAGTATATTAAAAAATTTATTTGTCTACCTACTATTCCCTTGCTTTCAGGATAATGTTCTATAAACCATTTAACAAACAATTTATGGCTTTTAGGAACTTGTTTTAAATATAGTTTTTTATTTGCTATACTATTATCATAAAAATCTTCTTCCTTAACATTTGGATCGTATATCATTCCACTATGACCTTGCCGACCAGTTTTTCTTTTATCTAAACACTCTTTACATATGTATTTACCAAATGTACTATACAATTTGGCTTCTCCATCTGAAACACCACATTTGTAACATACAATCAAATTATCTACCTCGCTTTTATATTTATATTTTGTGCAAAATAAAATGACACTTTTATTTTAATATTTTGTATCAACTCATATTTTTTACAATACTTTCTACTCTCATTTTACCTACATCACAATATGGTTCGGTTTCTGTATTCATTAATTCAATATCTATGTATTTAAGGTTATATCCTTCATCTCTGTTTAATTCTTCTACTGCTACTGCATGAGTACAACTTCCAGCAGTAATATCAATTGTTGTACCATCTTTAGGCGTAACAAGTTTTATCAGCCATTTGATGAGTTCTTTTGGTTTAAGTGTAACATGAGGGTTACGTTCTCCATTAGGTAGTAATCTTTCTTTAGGGGAAACTTTAGGACAATATTTTATTATTGGAAACATTCTACTACCGCCACCAGTTTCTTGAACAAACCAATCCTTTTCTGGCTGAGAAGGTATATTATCTATAAATCCTTTATTACTTCTTTTGTAACTCATATGTCTTGTATTTGTTTTTATACCAGTTTGTTCATCAAGAATATCTTTTGTGTATTCATCAAATATTACATTAGGAGGAAATCTGCCTAATTCAGAAGAACTAACTCTTTCCCCTTTATAGCCACCTTCGTATATATTTTCTGCTGTCTTTGAAGTTGACCAAGTACCTTTTCCGCCTAATCGTGGGTCGTCTACTTCTGGATTTATCGGCACTCTACAAGCATCAATATTCATAGCGCCGCAATTCCATTTTTCAATATTCTCTATATATGTACCTTCTAACGGTTTTTGAAATATGGTTATAGGTTCATGGGCTGGTTTAAGTCCTGCGGTTTTCCATCCATCCCACAGTTTTGCTTGTTCTGTAGCAGGAGTAGTATTATAATATTCTCCACCAAATTTACCACCGCTATTGTTTATTGCATCGCTTTTGTATCCACCCTTATGTATGCCACTTTTTCCTGCAACGCCTAATATCTGTCTTTCAACTCCCGCTTTTTTATCAAATAACTTCCCTATATCTTGACACTTTGGAAATCCGTTTAAGTAAATCCAATCTATTTCTTCTACAATTTGAAATCCTACATCTTCAAAAGCACATTTCATTCTGTGGTTCGTCTTAGGATGCCCAAATATACAAACATATCCACCTGGCTTCATTATTCTATATAACTCAATTGCTCTTTCATAACACCAATCGTAAAAAATCAATTTATCTTCATTAGTATTTAGATAAAATGCAGGTCTCTTTTTACCTGAATATCCAGTACCTTCAAATGTACCATGCTTACCTTTTCCTGTGTTCCAGTGCTTTGCCGAATCCCAATTCTTTCCCATAAATTCAATAGCATAAGGAAAATCAGATATACAAGTATCTATACTATTTTCTTCAATGGTTTTCATTACTTCGAGATTATCTCCATGAATTATTTTACCATTGGCTGATTCATAAATTACCTTCAATTTATCTATCCCCCAATATTATATTATTATTTATTTATAAATTGTTTATAATCTGTTGTAATCCATTGAATAATTTTGTTATATCGTTCTTGTGTAAAATTAGGATTATTTATATTATAAAATTCATCTAATGTATGTGTACTTTTTAAACTATTACATATATAACAGCTAGGAACACAATTATTCAAATAATTACTACCTTGATTGTCAACGTGTTCCTTATGTAAGTCTATATTAATAATTTTCCCTTTACGTTTAATTAAGTGTTTTTCTTGCGGTAAACCACAATATGCACATGAATTATTAAAATATTTTTTGCAAGCAAGCCATTCTTCTTCACTTATTTCATGATTTTTAAGTCTCCTTCTTTTATTATATTTTTTGAATTTATTTTGGTTTTTCAAATAATATTGTTCATAATAACCCTTGTGTCTGCGTTTTTTAGTCCAATCTCTAAGGTCTTGTTTTCTTTTGGGTTTAGCATTTACTTTTCTTAAATATTGCTTTCTTCTTTCAGGATTTTTCTTGGTAACTTCAAAAGACCTTTTTATTAAACATTTTTTACATTCAGACGTATATCCTAGTTCTGGTTTATTTTTATTTCTCATATAAAAATATTCTGTTGTTTCAGGAAACCATTTGCCACATTTAGTACATTGTTTTTCTTTTATCCCTTCATCATTTATTCGTGTATTAGCTTTCAATATATTATCACCTCAAAGTTTTAACGAATTCGCAGTTTTATTTAAATATTATGTAATCAAACTATATCTATTCTGCAAATTATTATCTAAAATATGTTTATTTATCCTATTTTTCGCAATTTCATAATATTCTTTATTCAATTCAAATCCTATATAATTACGATTGGTATTTATACAAGCTATAGCAGTTGTACCTGAGCCTATACAATTATCTAAAACTATGTTATTTTCATTAGTATAAGTTTTAATTAAATATTCACATAATGCTACAGGTTTTTGGGTTTCATGAACTCGTTCTTTGTTTGTTACACTTGGAAATTCCAATATAGTAGTAGGATAATTACCTATTTTAGATATTCCAAACTCTTTTTCTTTACCATAAATATCATTATTTTTATTTAATTTAGCTTTTCTGAAATTATTAAAATTCCCAACAACAATACCTTGTGGATTGTAAATAGGTAATTTTTTATAAAAAACCATTATATTTTCATGCTCTTTCAATGGAATTTTTTTAGCATTTAAAAATCCTGTTGGTCTACTTTTTTTCCATATCCAATCATATCTATAAAATTTAATATTACTTATTCGCAAATAACTACTAAAAGGTTCATTACCGAACAAAACTATGACACCATTGTTTTTAATAATTCTACTATATTGCTCCCATAATGGGTTTAGAGGAATAGTTTTATCCCAATTACATTTGCTAACTCCATATGGTAAATCACATAGAATCATATCTATGCTTTTATCATCTATGTATTTCATTCCTTCAATACAATCCATATTATATATTTTGTTTATTTCAAGCAATTGATGCTAGCACCACCTTAATTTTATATTATTATTTTTCCATTAACAACATTGCAACTTAAATATAAATCATTATCATTTAACTCTTCTTCAATATACTTATTATAGTTTTCTTCAGACCTAAAAATTGTATATGATTTAATTTTAGGAGAAATAGTTATATAAATTTCATTTTTGTTTCTATAATCTAAAATAGGCTCTGATTTAAGTTGTATAGACAAAAATAATATTATATATTTAGCATCTTGTAGTTTAGAACGTTCTTTTACTTCTACTTTTTGAATATCTTCAATAAATAATTTTTCGCAATTTTTAGTTATGTGTGAATTGATAGTTAAATTTATTTTTTCATTTATATTCATAAATACGCCTCCTAAATAATTTTAGGTAATATTCCTTTGATCCTATAGCAAAATCACAATTAGAATCTATACAAGCATAATTACCTGTTCTTTCATGTAAATAACACTTTTTACCACATATAGGACACTTTAAATTTTTTGGAGGTTTAAGCATAAAATTAATTCTATTTCTTATCATATTTCAATTACCTCACAATGTTCTTTTAAAACCCACCCATAATTATATCCATTCATTAAGTATCTATCTTCTTTATTCAATCTTACAACATATTTACCTTTACCACTCTTTCTACTTTCAGATTGAACTATAAATTCTTTACCTATACAGTCTTTATACCATTCATATCCATCGCTTTTTATAATTTTAATTTTCATAATTCACCACCAAACTTTTATATTAATATTTTTGATAAAATTCCTATTTGCTACAAATCTGTTTATCATATTCATCTTTAAACCATTCTCTAAATTCTTTATCTGACTTGTTTGACATATATGCTTTTGATATAGCTGAAAAAGTAAAATTACGATATTTTAAAAGCTCTTCTGTTCTGATTTCTAACAATTTCTTGTAAATTTGAATATCATCATCCATAAATGCTGTTCTCCTTTTATTTTATTTCACTAAAACATTCCCCTCAAAGCACGTCTTGCATTTTTTGCAATATCTTCTAATTCGTCAATATGATATTGCACAAGCGGCAATAAGGTTTCTATTTTGTTTTCTGCTTCATCAATACAGTCTCTCAGAATATTATACTCATTGTTAGTTATGCGGTTTTCTCTATGTAATTCATCAATCAATGTTCTTGCTCCTTCAAAATTCACTTATCCATTCCTCCTTTTATGAAGTGCCAAGTTCTTTTTCTGTTTCTCTAATTTTTATATAGTTATCGCAACATAGTATTATCTCGTTAGCCCATTGTTTTATTAATTTAGCATACTGCTCATCAAATAACTTATATTCTGCATATCTGGTTATTGCTTCACTCAAATCTTTAATTCTTCGTTGTTGCACATACCAATAAGGAGATGCCCCTACTGGTGGTTTTTCGTAATCCATAATATACCTCCTTTATATTTTTAACTTGCTGCCCAATTTCTAATTATTGTAATTTTCCCATTCTTAATTATTAAAGCATTGTTATTTAATATCCAACTTCCTGTAAATGGTTCACGATTTTCTAATATTTCTCCATCTATTTCTTTTCTAATAATTGCATTAGCAATAGAATTAATTGCTCTCATGTTAATATTCGGTTTCTGTATTACTATATCTCTTGTTAAATGTCCATATAATTTTAAATAACCAATTTCTTTTAAATCTATTTCTTTATTCAAAATCTTTAATATTACGTTTCTTTTGGTTTTTGGAAATGAAAATCTATAACTTTTCATCTTTTATTTCTCCTTTGAATAAAATGAATCTTTTATTCACTTTCTGGAATTATATTTTGTTTGTTTTCCAGCCATTCCCTAATCATTTTTTCATTCCAACCTTCTATTTCTTTAAGTGATTTAATCTGTGTTTCTAAATCTTCGCATATTTTACGATACTTTTTCTTTAACTTGTCTTCATTAAAATTTTTAGAATGTATAGGTCGATATATGCTTATAGATTGATAAGTACCATGATCAACGTACCATATAAAATTCATATTGTTTATATCAGTATCCAAACTATTACTTTTAATAATTTCAAAATTATATTTATCATTTATGTAAGATGGAATTTTGCCTATATAATAGTCTACATCAATATAATATACAGGAGTAAATATTTTATCATCTGACAATTCATATTCTTCAAGTTCGTTTAAATCTGGCTCATCACAAACTTTCATATATGATTCTGCCTTGTTTTTATCCAAAAACGCTCTTATAATATGATAATCAGAATAACTTCCAGCAGTTACTAAATATACACTTTTACTCATTGTTTTATTCCACCTTCTTTTGATCAAATTTAGTTTTTATCTAATAATTCTTTAATTTTATCTGGGAAAAGTAAAGTTGCATGAAATACCTCTATACCAAGTATTTGATTATTTTCATTAACATCATATAATATAGGATATTTACCTTTTGTATCTGAAACTTTTACTTTTTGTATAGGTACTAAATATATATATCCCATATCGGTCTTTTCATCATATGTAATTTCTACTTCGTATTTGATTCTTTTCATATAATCACCTTTTATATTAATATTATTTGCTCAATATAAACTTCTCACAATCATAATATATGTTAGGCATTTTTTCTTTTATATTCTTAATTTCATGTCCTCTTATCACACATACAACTTTAATTTTATTATTGCTTGCAACGTAAACTTGATAATATTTACACTTTGCAGAACATTTCGCCATATGTATCATCCTTTCTAGGAAGGGAAGGCAAAAAGCCTATCCCTTATGAATTAGTAGAACCTATGCCGCCGACTCTTTCATCTTTTACAGGTTTATCATTATCTGCTTTTAGGTATTTCTCAAAAATTCCCTGAGCGATGGCTTCGCCCTTGTTGATTGACAAAGTTTTATCTCCATGATTGATTAATTTTATCCATATATGTCCTTCATTATTAGGATTATTAAAATAGTCGGCATCTATAATCCCTGTAGAGTTGCTTAATACAACGTCATATTTAAACCCTAATGAACTTCTTATGTATATCTTTAATACTTCATCGTCTTGCATATAAGCCTTAATTCCTGTAGGAATTTTTATTGTTTCGCCTGGATTTAATTCAAAGCTGAATGGGCTATAGAAGTCATATCCTCCTGATTTAGCTGTTGCCCTTTGAGGAAGTTTAATATCAAGATATTCTTCCGCAACTTCACTTCTTATTGATGTTCTTGGATGGTCTTTAAAATATTGTTCAAAAGATATTTTTTCAAAACCTCTTTTTTTAGAAAATAAAAATTGAACATCATCACCAGTTAATGTAATATTGAAATCTTTTACTAAATAATTCATACAAATTCCTCCTATTTTATATTAATATTTTAATCACTACATTTTGAATATCCACAATCTGGACATATTACACATCCTTCGGTCATTCTCATATTTTTATGTTGACATTCATCTATTTTTAATTCCTGAACTTTTGCACTTTCTGCTTTTACTTTTATGACTTCTTCTTTTGAAATAATATTATAAGGTATATCTTCATATTCTTCTTCTTTAAATTCTTTCAATATATTCTTTAACACAATTGCTATTGACGATGGACAAGATTTACCTTCACTTACTGGAACACCTATTATATCATCAATTTTATCAATAGTTTCTTTAGGAACTTCATTTAATATCATGTTTCTAACCTTTGTCATTCCTGTTTGTATTCCTCGTAGCTTTTGATAACTTGCACAACTACCTGACTTTTCTAGTTGTTCAATTAAATATTCAATAGGTATTCCACCACGTATAGCAGCAGACAAAAGCCTACTATTTGCTTGTGTATTTATGGTACACCCACCTGCAGCATTAGTATTTGTGAATACATCATATATTTTTTTATCAACTTCATCTACACCAACAAAGAAATAAAGATTACCACAACCATTACGTAATTTATATTTTCTATATACTAATCCTTCAGGAACATCTTCAATGAATCCTCTAGGTAATTCCATACTTTCTGAATTGTCTGATGTTTTAATATCATTAGTTAGTATTCCAACTCTTGCACAATTGTCTCTAAAAATAGTAACTCCTTTTAATCCTTTCTCCCATGCCAACATATACAAATCTTCAACTTCTTGTACTGTAAAATCATTCGGAACATTAATTGTAGAACTAATTGAAGCATCTATATGTTTTTGCCATACCGATTGCATTTCTATTCTTTCTTTATAATTTAATGTCATAGCAGTATTAATAAATGATGGTAAATCTTCTTCTTCGGTGATATTATTTATTGACATATACTGTTCAACAATATGAGTATACACTTTATAATATTTGTCTTTACCAAATAATGATTCGGTTTTTCTTGTATATGATATATTATAAATTGGTTCAATTCCTGTGCTAACACCTAACATAGTACCTAAAGAGCCTGTTGGAGCTATAGTTAATAATTGACTATTAGCAAGCCCTTTTTCTTCAACTATTTTCTTGGTATCTTCGTTTGTATTAGCAATAAAATATGGACTATTTAATACTGCTTTTGCATTATACATTGGATATATACCATATTTATCAGTTAAAATAGCAGAAGTATAAATTGCTGTATTGGCAATTTCAAACCCAATTTTATCTGCCAATTCAAGTGATTCTTCACTTCCATATCTAATACCTAATTTTATTAAAGCATCATGCCAGCCAAAAATTCCAAGCCCTATTTGTCTCCAATTATTTACACTATCTCTTTGTTCTTGTAGGGGATGAAGTGGCAAACCTTCATGTAAAACTTCATTTAAACCTATAACTGCTTGTGTTACTACTTCTCTTAATGTAATATAATCAAATGAACTATTACTAGCAAAAGGATTATTAATTAATTCTGAAAGATTAATACTGCCTAGTAGACAACTACCACCTGCCGGGAGAGGCTCTTCGGCACATGGATTAACACCTGCATATGCAAAATTTTCATCTTCGCTTAATAGATTCCATTTAGTTATTCTATCCCAATTTAATATCCCAGGTTCAGCATAATCCCAATTCATTTTACACATAAGATGAAATAATTCTCTTGCCTTAACTGTTTTTCTTATTACTTGTCCCGTTTCTTTTCTTGTATATGTAAGTTCCCAATCTTTATTTTCTTTTACTGCTTTCATAAAATCGTTATTAATGCGAATAGAAATATTAGCTTTAGTTATTTTATTTAAGTCTGATTTAATTTTAATGAATTCTTCTAAATCAGGATGAGTACAATCTATTGAAATCATTAATGCTCCTCTACGTCCTTGCTGTCCGATTAATTCAGTTACTAAACTATATAAATCCATGAATGAAACAGCACCAGTAGTTTCTCTAGCTGCATTATTTATTTTAGCACCTCTGGGGGCAAGTTTTGATATATCTACGCCACAACCTCCCCCATATGAATAAGTTCTTGCTAATTTTTTTGCACAATCAAAAATACTTTCAATATTATCTTCGGGAGGGGTTATTACATAACAATTATGAACAACTAAACCATTTACATTATAACTATTATCTATTTCTACAGATAAATTATAAACTTTCCCGCTATAATATTCTTTTTTAACAGATTTAATCTGTGTATAATAATCACCATTTATTGTTTTAATTGCTATGCTATTATTAACATTATACTTTTGTTGTAATCTATTATCTTTATAATATTTGTTAAGATTGTCTTTTAAGTTTTGCGATACTAATCTACTCCATGATATTAAATAACCTTTATATTTTTTGTAAGATTGTGTTACTTCTTTTATATTACAAGGGAAACCACAAACAAAACTCAATTCAGCAATTTGTTGTGCTAATTGCAGATTTTTACTTAATAGTTTTATGTAACCATCTTTTGTAAATGTACCGTCACTATCAATTAATCCTAGTAATAAACTCTTACTTAAATCGGATTTAGTAAAAAATATATCAGGTATGCGTTTATCATTTACATTACGTCCAAAAATTTTCAACAAAGCATTAGCTAATATAACATTTTCTTTTCTTAATATAATAGTATTTTGTTTTTTATTTTCATAAATATGAAATTCTAAACCAAAATGTTCAAACAGTATGTCTTTACATTTTATTACTTCAGACATTTCATTTTTAGAAAAAGTAATTTGAATAATACTTAATTTTTGATTCTTTTTTGATGATATACAACCATCTCCAAGCCAACGCCCTATAACATATGAAAGATTTTTATCAATAGTAATATATCTTTTTACTTTTTCTGATGTGATTTTTATTTTAGCATTATTACCACATTTATAAATTCCTGTTGTTGAAATAGTATCTTTGTCATATTCTACATTAAAATCATAAGATATGCTTGCTAAATCAAATACTTTTTTATCAACTGTACAATCCGATGGATTAATAATCTTAATTAAATCATATCTCAATCCATTCCTTACAGCATGATTATCAGACTTCACTCTTAAATCTTCTGCTCTAACCCAACCTCTATTAGTAAGAAATTCATGATTGGGTGTACATTTTACAGTTCCAGTTCCATATCTGGGAGTAATAATATAAATTTCGCCTTGATAATCACGTTGTAGTACAGCATTAACTGTTTGATATTTGTTTGTATGAGTTAAAACTTTATCTCCAACACATATGTCTTGAATATTTTTATATCCTTTATCTGTCAATACTTTTTGATTTGGTAAAAAACAATTACTTAAAGTAATCTTTCTTCCATATTTTTGCAATCCTCTATTGGCAAGTATTCTACCACCAAATAAAAACTTTTTTTCTTTTATAAGTCTTTTTATTTCTTTATTACCACCTGACACCCTATCTAACCATGTTTCAAAATCTTCATCATTATAACGATATTTACGATTCCATATATCAATTCCTAATTTATTATTTTCTCCAAGCCATTCTGATACGTGCATATAAATATATTCCTCCTATTATTTTTGCAATATTAATAGAATGTGACTTTTATAATAACCACTCCTTTACACGTTTTGTTATGGATTTTTAATTTTCTCCATCTATATCTTCCTTTCTTGTGGGTTTAGCATCAATTAGATAGAACCATTGATATGTAGGACTTTTACAGATATTTTGAAATTCCATATAGCATTGATATTGACTTGGTGTTGCCATATACCTCCAGCACTCCTTTTTCTTTTCACATGTGGGATTACGGCACATAGCTATATCTGGCATATAACCATCTCCTTTTATTTTATATTATTATTCTATAATATATATTATCATTTCTTTTTTACCCCATTCAATTGCTTCTTCATAAGTATCCATATATACATCTATTCTTATATTGTCTTTGTCTTTTCTTAAAGCACTACCAGTATCTTCTACTATTCCATACCCATATTCAGGTATATATAGTTTTGTTCCATATGATATTCTTTTTGGGTCAGCAGCTATAGTTCCACGTTTTGGTTTTGTGTTTGTTGCTGTAGTGTCTGGTGTCCCATCATTGCACATTCCGCTTTTATTGTCGTATGGGGCATAAGCAGTAACAATTGCCCGAATAGGAATATACTTTTCTCCACCTCTTGATACTTCAGTTGTTTTATCTTCTTCATCGTTTTCTTTAGTGATTTCTTTAGTCTTTTGTTCAATTTCTTCTTCAGTTTTTCCCTTTATTTTTTCTTCAATTTCTTCTATCAATTTTGTTTCTGGAATTGTGGATTCTATAAGCAAAGTTTCTTCCTTTGACGTATTTACGATATCATATTCATTTTCTTGTGTCAATATTATATTATGATTATGTAAATTGTTATTTACTATATAAACTCCTGTAACTGTGAATATTATAAAAACTATTAATCCAAAAATTATGCGTCTCAATGATATCTACCTTTCTCTTTTGTTTTAGTATAATTTTATTGTAATATTATATTTATATTTTGTCAAGTAAACATTTAAATCAAATTCCAAATTGATTATATATAAATATCAATAGTTTGATTTATGTAACTTATATTCCAGTCTTTAACTTTGAATTGCTTTCCATAAAATTCTATGATACTTGTATTATCAAGATAAGACAAATAAATTAATGTTAATGCATCGTTTTTATTACGTATATCTAATTTATGTTTGCCAATTATATGACTTTTTTCATAATCTATAAGTGTAATTTCATAGTAATAAGATAAATCTTCGGGTGGCATAATTTTAAAATATCTCATAACATAAACTCCCGTTTTATTTAATAAACTTATCTTCATAGGTGTATAAAAATTCTTTCAAGTCAGTTATATAACCAATGTTTTCGGTTTGATAATTATTTACTTTTTTACAGAATATTAATTCTTTATCACGTTGCTTTATAAAATATTCACCAATAGCCAAATTATCCCAATCACTTCTGTATTTATAATTATCAGTTGTTCTATCTAACAATATTTTTATCATGATAATACTCCTTTTAAATCAAATCTGAGTTTTATTTAAACTTACATTCATACATTGTATATAATATTAATCGTTTGATTGCAGTATCAATTTGTATATTTACGTCACTTAATAACTGATCTAAACTATAATCTGTACTTCTAACATAATCTACAATTTGCTTTTCGGTAAAGCCTAAATTTATAAGATATGCAAACATAATATTATCTCCTTTCGATAAAAACACATTTTCATTCAAACTAATGATAATAAACGTGTAACATCTTCTGGTTTATGTCCATCCCATTTAGGTG
>Ga0134103_1000488_pt1 | contig 48143 bp, 46 predicted proteins | sample 14_taG_2_FD_94445 | JGI IMG/M metagenome (GOLD analysis project Ga0134103, IMG submission 94445) | Switchgrass degrading microbial communities from high solid loading bioreactors in New Hampshire, USA - 14_58_20_212_A1 metaG | ecosystem: Engineered > Bioreactor > Semi-continuous > Anaerobic >...
AGCTACAAATAATATGTCTAGCACTGTATTTGTAATTGCAGCTGTAATCAAATAATAGAGAGGATGTTTGCTGTCGCCTACTGCCTGAAATATGCCCATACAGGCGTTATACATAACAATTCCTATTCCTCCTGCAAAGTATATGCGCAGATATGTTACAGCATCATTAAATACATCATCTGGAGTTTCCATCAGCTTAAGGAACAATGGAGAGAATACAACCCCTATAAATGTTATAAAAATTCCAGCAATAAGTCCAAATGCTATGGTAGTATGGACGGCAACAGATACTCTTTCCTCGTTTTTTGCACCGAAGTAGCGGGATATTATGACACCAGCACCTACAAATATGCCGCCAATGAAACCTATAATTAAAAAAATCAGGCTTCCTGTAGAACTTACTGCAGCCAGTGCCTCCTTGCCAAGTATATTACCAACTACCAGAGAGTCTACTACATTATAAAGCTGTTGAAAAAGATTCCCCAAAAAAATAGGTAATGCAAATAATATTATCTTTTTTGAAATGCTTCCTTCTGTCAAAGCTTATCCCTTCCTTTTCTTCCCTTAATAAAGTCTATTATATCATAGAATAATGAATGGAAGTATGCAAGAATATGTTGATAAATTATTTAAGTCAAGAAGGCATAATTGACGACATATATTTAAATAGTTATTAATTAAGTGTATAATGAAAATAAAGGTAATACTTGCCGGAAGAGCTTTAAATGAGACTTCCGAGTGTTTCGGACTAGGTATATTTGAGGCTGATTCAGAGGTAATGTATTAAAATTAAATTTGAAAGGAGAAATTATATGAAAAAAGCGGTGGATGTGGATTTTACTATATATGGGGATGACATGCAGTTTGTAGAAATCCAATTGGACCCATATGAGAGCATTATAGCTGAAGCAGGCGCAATGATGTATATGGACGAAAATACTAAGATGGATGTCATATTTGGAGATGGCTCAGGAAGGGATCAGGGAAAAGGATTAATGGGCAAGATGCTTGGAGCAGGAAAAAGGGTTCTAACAGGGGAAAGCTTGTTTATGACTGAATTCACAAATATTGGTCGGGAGAAGGAATCTGTAGCCTTTGCAGGACCTTATCCTGGGAAAATAATACCTGTTGACATAGGGGATTATTACGGAGAGCTTATCTGCCAAAAGGATTCATTTTTGTGCGCTGCGAAAGGAATAGCAGTTGAAATTGCTTTTCAAAAGAAGATTGGAGTAGGATTGTTTGGCGGAGAAGGCTTTATAATGCAAAGATTGATAGGCGATGGATTAGCATTTTTGCATGCTGGAGGAACTATTATTAAGAAGCAGTTAAAACCGGGGGAAACCTTAAAATTAGACACAGGCTGCCTGGTAGCCATGACAAATACCATAGACTATGACATAGAGATGGTTGGAGGTATAAAATCTGCGTTATTTGGTGGCGAAGGATTATTTCTGGCAACTTTGAGAGGGCCGGGAACAGTATGGTTGCAATCCTTGCCATTCAGCAGACTGGCTGATAGAATATTTGTAGCGGGAAGCAAAGGAAGGTCCAGTGGTAAAGGTGAGGGGAGCCTTTTAGGTAATATTGGTATAGGAGATCTGCTTGGAAGGGATTAGAAGCTAGTATATTGTGTATCATCAGAGCCTTTATCGGATTATTCTCCACAAATTCTATATTGTCAACTATATTATCCACAGGAGTCTTTTCTGTAACGAGCATATTCTCTAAGTTATCCACATCAGCATATTTTTCATTTTTACGCACATTGTCCAAAAATAAATTTCTACAAACTCTAAAAAGCCAATACTTTATATTTGGTGTGTTGTCATTTAGAGATAGCAACGCCTTGAAAAAAGTGTCACTTGTTAAATCCTGAGCCTTATGGTAATCTCTGCAATAGAATTAATTAAATGGTTATTGACAAATATATTAAATTTGATATTATTCTTAATAATGTATATATTTGCTGTAACTGAACAGGTCTAAATGGTAGGAGCCATAGACCGGGCCATTGTATGTGGCAGCAGATGGGAAAATGATCATCTGCGGGACAGTAGGGAGAATTGTTCTGCAGATGTTTTTGTTTTATAATGCTAATACTTTTTAATTACATAACAGTTTAGTGAAATAATTTTCATTGGGTAGAATATTATTTTAAGAAAAGGTAGTTATTTAGGAGGAGCTATATGATAAAATTCATAATCAAATGGTTTGTAAAGGATTATGAGAATGTAGATGACAAAAATGTGAGAGAAAGATATGGAGTATTATCCGGAGTTTTAGGTATAATATGTAATTTGATATTGTTTATACTTAAACTGTCTATTGGTTTATTTGCAAACAGCATTGCTATAATTTCAGATGCTTTTAATAATGTCAGCGATTTAGGCTCGTCTATTGTTACCATATTTGGAGTAAAATTAAGCAATCGACCACCTGATGAAGGCCATCCCCATGGGCATGGAAGATATGAGTATATTACATCTTTAATAGTGTCTTTTCTAATATTTGCTGTAGGGCTGGAAGCGCTTAAATCCTCTGTAAACAAGATAATAAACCCCAGCAGGGTTGAAATAAATTCTATTATGATATTAATACTTTCATCTACAATTCTTTTGAAAATATGGATGTTTTCATATAATAAATACATAGGCGAAAGGATAAATTCAAGCGTAAATAAGGCTAATGCCTACGACAGCTTAAACGATGTATTGGCAACTGCTGCTGTCATAATAGGAACTATAATAGGCAAATACACTGCTCTTCCTATTGATGGCATATTGGGACTTGTTATATCATTTATTATTATGTATTCAGGCTTTTGTATTGCTAGGGATTCTGTAAGCCTGCTTCTTGGTGAATCTCCAGATCCGGAGCTAATAAAGAGTATTAAGGAACTGATATTGGAAAATGAACACGTAAAAGGTGTTCATGACCTGATTATTCACGATTATGGACCTAACAAGATTATGGCTTCAATTCATGCAGAGGTATCAAAGGAGGCAAATATTGTAGATATTCATCATGAAATAGATGAGATTGAAAAGAAAATAGGAAAGGAATTAGATATAGATATTGTGATTCATATGGACCCAACTGAAGAATAGTAGTATAAAAATTCTTGACCAAAATCAGAAAATGTATTATTATCTTATTGTATGGGGGTATAGCTCAGTTGGGAGAGCGCTTGAATGGCATTCAAGAGGCCAGGGGTTCGAATCCCCTTATCTCCACCATGTAATTCCTTGTAATTTAATAGTTACAAGGATTTTTTATTTTTTTGATATATCCTCCTTTATTAAAGCAGCGAGAAAAAGTATAACATATTTCTTAAATATTACATACAAAAACCTTTTCATAAGCCCATATATTTGATATTATATAAATAAATATGTTAGTAAATGAAGTTTAATATATATACATGTAGTAAATATTGAATATTAGGAGGTAAATTGTATGGCATCTATTACTTATTTTAAGAGGGATGAAATTTGCAAATCAAACCCTATTTTCTCCCAAATAAGAACTACTATTGAAACGGTATTCTATGGCAATAATGTACATAGGATTAATTCCTTGAAGGAAGCCTATAAGCTGGCTAAGGATTCCCCAGGTACCATAGTTACAGATATGCCTGTATATAAACCTGAAGAAATCGGATTGGATGAGGATGCTAAAATACTGCTTTTCAATGATGGAGCTGTAACTGGAAGGTGTGCAGCAGCAAGGAGAATAATAGGGGAAATAGATGTTGATACAGCATATTATTCAGAGCTATTAAGGGATGCAGCCTATAAAACCAGGTTTAAGAAGATGTACCATGCTCAGGCCTATATCGGATTGCATGAGGACTTCATGGTAAAAGCCCATCTGTTGATACCTGAAGGCCATGAAAATATACTATATAATTGGCTCTTGAATTTCCAATATATTAATGAGAAGTATATGAATATGTACAATAATTCCAGGGTATTTGAAAATGAAGGAGATATATATATTTTATCTGATCCGGACTGGGAGAATGAGGACCATCCCCTAGGGCTTGCATTATTTGACCCTGAACATAATTGTGCATGTATATTAGGAATGAAGTATTTTGGAGAGCATAAAAAGGGAACCCTCACACTGGCATGGGGAATTGCAAATAGAAATGGCTTTGCATCATGCCATGGGGGTCTTAAGAGATATAACCTTAAGGATGGAAGGAAATACACCATTGGAGTATTTGGGCTTTCCGGTTCAGGAAAATCCACCATTACCCATGAAAAGCACGGTGGAAAATATGATATAACAATATTACATGATGATGCATATGTAATATCCACAGAGGATAAATCGTCTATAGCATTGGAGCCATCATATTTTGATAAGACTCAGGATTATCCTCTTACATCGGAGGCCAACAAATATTTGATAACAGTACAAAACTGTGGTGCAACACTGGATGAGAATGGTAAATGCGTAATAGTCACAGAGGATATAAGAAATGGAAATGGAAGGGCAATTAAATCAAAATTATGGACTGATAACAGAGTGGATAAGATAGAGGAATCGGTAGATGCCATCATATGGCTTATGAAGGATCCAGCTCTACCTCCTGTATTGAAAATCAATAATCCTGTTTTAGCTGCCACAATGGGAGCTACACTGGCTACTAAAAGGACTACTGCTGAAAGGCTTACTAAGGATACAGATAGAAACAAGCTGGTTATTGAACCTTATGCCAATCCATTTAGAACATATCCATTAGGTGATGATTATTGCAAGTTTAAGGAATTGTTTGAAAAAGGGAAAGTGGATTGCTATATATTCAATACCGGATCCTATATAGACAAAAAAGTGCCAAAGGAAGTAACTTTGGAATCCCTGGAAAGGATTGTTAATGGGGATGCTGAATTTAAGTCGTTTGCAAATATATCAGATATTGAATACTTACCAGTAGAAGGATTTGAAATTGATATAGATGAAGAATATAGAGAAATGCTGATAAACAGCATTGAATATAGAATTGAATTCCTGGAGAAAATAAAATGGGAAAAGGGCGGAAGGGATAGACTTCCAGAAGAAGCATTGTCATGTTTATACAAAATAAAGAATGGAATTAAGAATGAAGTAATGAGAAAGGTAGCAGCTTTATAACCCAAATTGGCTGGACTTTATCAGAGTAGATATCAAAATGGATTTCTACTCTGATTTTTTTATTAATTTTTTGGTAAGATAGTGTTATAATTATTATACAAATATGCAGAAATTTCAGAATTTGGCTGTATGTAGAGTGAATATAAAAATTAAAAAGAGGTGGTTAGATGGGGTGTCACTGTAATTATGATTATCTGTTAAAAATAGTCAAGCAGGATGTATTTCCAGCTTTGGGCTGTACAGAACCTGTTGCTGTAGCTTTTGCAGCAGCAGTAGCCAGAGGATATCTTAAGGGAAACCTGGACAATATGCTAATTCAAGTCAGTAAAAACGTATATAAAAACGGCAGGTTTGTCATTATTCCCAATACCAATCTTTATGGATTGGATATAGCAGGAGCCTTAGGATATTTATCAGGAAATCCTGAAAATGGGTTTCTTGTTTTTAAAGATGTAGATGAAGTAACAATAGAAGCTGCTCATGAGCTGATAAAATCCGGGAGGATAAAGCTGGAGTATTTAGATGAATCACCTGATGTATATGTGCATATAGCTGCAAGGGATGCCAATGATTTAGTTGAAGTTGAAATAAAGGATAACCACAATCACATAGAAAGAATAATGTTAAATGGAGAAGTTGTATATGAAGAGAAAATAGATGATGTTAATTGTGAATCTATAGATTATCTGAAGAATATGTCCTTTAAGGAAATAAGAGAGATATGTGAATCTATACCTATTGAGGAGTTTGAATTCATTCAGGATGGAATTGAAATGAACAAAAAAGCAGCTGAAATTGGAATTGATGGATCCATAGGCTTAAATATTGGACATACATTGAATAGGCTTGTGGAAACTGGAATGTTAGGAAATGATGCTCCTACTAAGGCCAGAATTCTGACAGCAGCAGCCTGCGATGTAAGGATGGGCGGAGGGGATTACCCCATTATGACCAGCGGAGGAAGTGGAAACCAGGGAATAGGGGTTGTGCTTCCAATTCTGGTAGTAGCAGAAGAAAGGAGAATTGAGAAAGAAAGGCTGCTGAGAGCAATATTTTTAGGCCATGTAATAAACAGATATGTAAAGATATATACAGGAAAGCTGTCCGGTATTTGTGGGTGTGCAATAGCTGCAGGCATTGGAGCCAGTGCAGGGATATCATGGATGCTGGGAGGAGACGATGATAATATCAGCGGCGCATGTAATAATATGCTGGCTAATCTGACAGGAATGATATGTGATGGAGCCAAGGAAACATGCGCATTGAAGCTGGCTGCGTCAGCCAGTGAAGCAGTGATATCTGCATATCTTTCAAAAGAAAACGTTACCATAAGGAAAAATGTTGGAATCATAGGAAATTCCATTGAGGAAACAATCAGGAATGTAGGAATGCTGACAAAAGAGTATTTTAATAAGATAGACAATGGAATTATAACAATATTAAACGGGTAGTATTAATACTACCCGTTTAATATCCTTTATTTAAGTCTATCACATTGATTAGTTCCTCATTATCTCTATATCTTTTCAAATTATTGTAGGCTATTTCATATCTCCTTCTAAATACCATCTCTGAAGACCAGGAGTTGTGAGGAGATATGTATACATTATCCATTTCCCATAATGGGCTATTCTCTGGCAGTGGTTCTTTTTCAAATACATCCAAGGCTGCTTTCTTGATTTTTCCTGATTTTAAGCTTTCTATGAGAGCAGGTTCATCTATTATGACGCCTCGGGCAATGTTTATTATATAAGCTCCATCCTTCATGCTGTCCAGTACATTTTTATTAACCAGGTGATATGTTTTATCGGTGTATGGAACTGTTATAACAACAACATCACATTTTCCTACTGCTTCATTTATTCTATCTATGCTATAGCACTCATGGAAGTGTTTTACCTCTTTTCCTGTTGTGTTAATTCCAATTATTCTTACTCCAAAACCTTCAAATCTTTTAGCTGCTTCCTGAGCTATTGAACCGGTTCCTATAAAACCTATGGTCTTTCCATATAATTCTAATAGATGGGTATTTGGCTTCCATATCTTATTTCTCTGTTTCTCATGGAATTCCTTGCTGTTTTTGTACATTTCCAGGGTCTTCAGTACAATCCATTCAGCTATTGGAATGCTATATACGCCCCTGCTGTTTGTTAACAATATGTTCCTATTCCTTATCTTATCTTCTGGTACCTGGTTTATGCCAGCACTTAATAGCTGAATCCATTTCAGGTTTGGAAGCATATCTATGTCCAATCTGCTAAAGCAATCAAATGTAATCAGTATGTCTATATCCTTTATATCCTCTGTAAAGGTTACTGTTTTCTCATCCTTAAAGACTATTTCATATCCAAGGTCTCTTATGCTTTTAAATTCATCCTCTGTAAACTTAAAGGTAGTTAATACTTTCAATAAGATCTCCCCCCTTGCAGAATAACTACTGTTTATATACCCTTTTAATTTAATGACTAACTAAAAGTTTAAAAATCCAATGAGCCAATTCGATGCACAGATTAGCTGTGGAATCGTTTTCATCAAGCTTAGGATTTAACTCTACAAAATCCATAGATTTTATTAATTTAGTATTCAAAAGGGCTTTAAGGATATTTTTTACTTCTTCCACATTGAACCCGTTATCAACTGGGGTTCCAGTACCATGTACCAATTCTTTGTCCAATACATCTATATCAAAGCTTAAATGGATTCCATCCACCTTTGATTCCCTTATTTTATATAATACTTCATCCAGGACTTTATCAATGCCTGCTTCCTTTATTCTATCCATGGTATATAGATTTAAGTTTAAATCTCTGGCAAGTTCAACTTCACCTTCATCTAAATCCCTGGCTCCTATTATATAGGTGTTTTCGGGCTTTACCTTCTGACCGGTGAAGTAGATATTGGTTAAATCAGGATGTCCCTTTCCCAAAGCTGCTCCTAAAGGCATTCCATGGGAGTTTCCTGAAGGGGATGTTTCAAATGTGTTTATATCCCCGTGGGCATCTATCCATATAACAGCTAAATTCTTATAGAACCTGCTGGCTCCGGAAATGCTTCCTAATCCTAAGGAGTGATCTCCGCCCATTACAAATGCGAAGCTATTTGAGGTTAAGGTGCTGTAAACCAGATGAGCCAGATTGGTATTCATTTCAACTATAGGTTTCAGGTACTTGATTTTTTCATGGAAGGCATATTTTTGCGATTCGGGAACTTCCTGTATATATAGATTTCCAAGGTCAAATACATTATCTATGTATTTTTTTGCAACATCTACAATTCCCATATCCCTAAGTTTTTGAGGGCCATATTGAACTCCTTCCCTATCTGCTCCATATTTTACAGGCACTCCTATTAAACTTATATACATAAGAAAAACCTCCTCGTGATGTTTTGTTATCCATAGACTAAACTTACATCCCTATTATACCATTAAAATGCTATTGGTATAAACTTACTATTGTTTAAAATGATTTTTGAGTTCTATTTAAAAAAATGGTAATATTAAAATAAGAAAGGAAGGAGGAATTTTGCTGTGAAAGCTTTAATTGTGGTAGATATGCTCAATGATTTCATTTTAAAGGATGGTGCTCTGTATTCAGGTAAAAGGGCAGAGGAAATAGTGGATTTTATTAATGATAAAATAGCAGAATTCAGAGAGAAGGGATATCCAGTCATATTCCTGTGCGATAATCATGAAATTGACGACAAGGAGTTTGATATGTTTCCTCCCCATTGTATTGCCGGCGAATATGGCAGCCGCATAGTTGACAGTATAGATGTCAAGGATGGGGATAAAATAATTAAAAAGAGAAGATATAGCGGATTTTTTGGAACAGATCTGGATATATATTTAAGGGAGAAGAAGATTGAGGAAATATATTTAGTTGGGGTATGTACAAATATATGCGTGCTGTATACTGCAGCAGATGCCAGAAACCTGGGATATTCTGTATGCATATATGAAGAAGGAGTTGCTTCCTTTGATGAAGAAGCTCATAAGTTTGCATTAAAAGAGGCAAAGAATACCTTAGGATGTAAAATTATATAGATATAAGGAGTATGATATGGCAAAATATTATTATGCAGTAAAGAACGGACTAAGAACAGGCGTATTTAATACATGGGAAGAATGCAGCAAACAGGTTAAAGGATATTCAAATGCTGTTTATAAGAAGTTTTCTACCTATGATGAAGCCTTAAGATTTGTAAATGGAGGAAATAGTACTGTAACAGTGGATAAGAGTATTGACAATCTACGGGAAAATGAAATCATTGCCTACGTTGATGGTAGTTTCGATGCTGATAATAGGCTCTATAGCTATGGATTGGTGCTGCTTACAAAGGAAGGAAAAATTACAATATCAAATAAGGAAAATGATGAAAGATTGGTTGAAATGAGAAATGTGGCAGGGGAAATAAGAGGGTCAATGATTGCAATGGATGAAGCAATTAAAATGAAAAAGGATACTCTATTTTTATACTACGACTACATGGGTATAGAAAAATGGGCTACAAGGGAATGGAAGGCCAATAAATATGGAACTAAAATGTACAAAGCATATTATGATTCTATTAAGGATAAATTAAATGTAGTATTCAATAAAGTTAAGGCTCACTCAGGAAATGAATATAATGAAGAGGCTGACAGGCTGGCAAAAAAGGCCTTGAAAATGGAATAAGGGTCCAGGTGGACCCTCTATATTTTTTGTATCTCAACATTGTTTCTTTTTAACAGCTCAAGGGCATATTCATCTACCCTGTAGTTGTGTCTGTAATAAATCTTTTTAATTCCGGCTTGTATAAGGGCTTTTGTGCAGTTAAGGCATGGGAAATGTGTTACATAGACCTTGCATCCCTTTACAGCAATGCCTTCTCTTGCACAGTATATGAGAGCGTTTATTTCAGCATGTATGGTTGCAATGCAATGGCCGTCCCTCATGACATGTCCCACATCGTTGCAGTGAGGATTTCCGGAAAGAGAGCCGTTATATCCAGTAGACACAATCCTGTTGTCATCGTTAACTATAAGGCATCCAACCTCAGCTCTGTCACATGTGGAACGATTGGCAACCATTTCAGCTATTTCCATGAAATATTCATTCCAGGATTTTCTGTTTTTCATACCACTTCTCCTTTGTTTTTTAGTATTATTTTACCACAAATGCTTGTTATTGTTTAGTAATAATATAGCTTTGGATTAGATACTGTATGATGATAGAGGAATTTTTAAATATATTTAGGTTAATGATAATGGTTATCATTAAATGGGTTTAAAATAATTCAAATTGGTTATAAATAAACTGAACAAACTAAAGATAATAATTAGAGGAGGTACAAAATGGAAAGATTAGTAGGTAAAAAAGCACCTGATTTTACAATGAATGCTTGTAAAGGAGATGGAAGCGAATTTTTGAAAGTTAGCCTGAAGGATTACGAAGGAAAATGGCTGGTTATGTTCTTCTATCCTGCAGATTTCACTTTTGTATGTCCGACAGAAATAACAGGATATAGCGATAGATATGATGAGTTCAAGAAGGAAGGTGCAGAGGTACTTGCTGTAAGCGTTGACAGCGAACATTCACATAAGGCCTGGATTAATACCAGCCTCGGAAAGGTTAAATTCCCAATTGCAGCTGATATGACCAAAAAGGTTTCAAGTGATTATGGAGTTTTAATAGAGGAAGAAGGAATAGCGTTAAGAGGATTATTTATAATAGATCCTGAAGGATATGTAAGATACTCAGTGGTACATGACCTAAATGTAGGAAGAAGCGTTGATGAAACATTAAGAGTACTTAAAGCATTAAAGACTGGAGGACTTTGTCCTGTAAATTGGCAGGAAGGCGAATCTCTGCTATAATATAAGCGGCCTAATTTGGTCGCTTATGTTTTTATTGGAGGGATTTTTGTGATAGATATAAATAATGTAATTGATAGGATAAAAGGCAGGGTTCCTCATCCCCTGGATGTAAATATGGAGTATTCCGTTGTACTGCCCCTTATAAATATAGAAGGCAGCTGGGAATTAATATACGAAGTAAGGTCAAACGAACTGGAAAGGCAGCCTGGTGAAATATCATTTCCAGGCGGCAAGGTGGAGGAGGGAGAAAGCTACAAAGAGGCAGCAATAAGGGAAACTGTGGAGGAATTAAATATAGAAAAAGACAGTATTAAAATAATAGGGGAACTGGACTATCTGGTTACTCGTGACAATACTGTGATACATGCCTTTGCAGCTATTATTGAGAACGTACATATTGAGGATATTAATCCAAATAAAGATGAGGTAAATCATATATTTACAGTTCCAATAGATTTCTTCATAAATAATGAGCCTAAGCTGTATTATATAGATTTGCAACCGGTTATTAATGATGATTTTCCATATAATCTCATACCTGACGGGAAAAGCTATAAGTGGAGAATGGGTAAGCATTCTGTACATTTTTATGAGTACAGGGGTTATGTAATATGGGGATATACAGCTAAAATTACTAAAAATTTTATAGATATAATAAAATAAAGAAGTTAGAATCCAATAGGAATTCTAACTTCTTTATTTTCATTATGCATTTTTGGCTGGCATTAGTCAGTAAACATTTGAGTCCAGTAAGTTGTACCGTTGGCTTTTACATAACCTACACCAATAGTCTTAAAGTTTGAATTCAAAATGTTTGCTCTATGGCCGCTTGAATTCATCCAGCCATTCATAACTGATTCAGCGCTGTTATATCCCTTGGCTATATTTTCCCCTGCATATCCATATTTGATTCCAAAGCTCTTCATCATGGCAAATGGATCTCCGTATGTTGGGGAAGTGTGGCTGAAGTAATTTTTGTCTGCCATATCCTGTGATTTTATTCTAGCTACCTTTGATAGCTCTGCGCTTAAAGTTAATGGGGCTAGTCCAGCTTTTTGCCTTTCAATGTTTACCAGCCTTGCTACTTCCTGTTCCATTGAATTAATTACATTGCTTCCAGGGGTTGTTGGATTAGCTGGTGTTTCAGTTTTAGGTTCTTCTGGCTTTGGCTGTGGGGTTGTTGGATTTAATGGTGTTTTAGGTTTTTCAGATTCTTGTGGCTTTTCAGTATTTCCTGGATTTGTGTTGCTGTTATTTTTATTTTTATTGTTATTGTTATTCCAGTTAAATCTTATTATGTTGTAAAATCTGCTATATGGACTTGTAACTAGATTGTTGTCATTGTCTAGAGTGTATCTTGTATTTCCATTGTTAAAATATGTCTTTATGGTATACTTAACTCCCTGAGCATATCCTGCTGATGTTGATAAAATTAATGCTGCTGTTAAAGATAAAATTACTTTTTTACCGTTTTTCATTGTTTAACTCCTCCTCTTAAGGTTTCAGATTAATTTGGTTAATCTATCCTCCTTTCAAGTACTGGTTATTTAGGAGTATAACATTAAATTTATGTTAAATAAACCTACAATACATGGAATCCATTCATTATAATGGCATATAAAAAGCATACAGGTTTTGTTTTCAAAACCTGTATGCTTATTTATTGCTTAATTCTTACCTGATGATATACTTTTTTGCCTTTTCTAAGCATCAGCTTACCTTCCCTGAAATCCTCCAATGTTATTGTTTTTCCTATGTCATTTACTTTTTCATCATTCATTGTCAATCCATTTTGTTCAATAAGTCTTCTTCCTTCGCTGTTGGATTTGGTAAGTCCTACCTTGGTGAGAAGTTCCAGTATGCCTATTCCTTCTTCAAATACTGACTTATCAAATTCTGTATAAGGTATTGAGCCTTCCTCCTGGGCTCCTGAGAACAATGCCCTTGCTGCATTTTGTGCCTTTACTGCCTCTTCTTCTCCATGAACCAGCTTGGTTACCTCAAAGGCCAGAACTTCCTTTGCCTTATTTATTTCTGCACCTTCCAGGGAGCCAAGCCTTCTTACTTCGTCCATAGGAAGGAATGTCAACAATGCCAGGAATTTCTCTACATCTCTGTCGTCTGTATTTCTCAGGTATTGATATAGCTCATATGGGCTGGTCTTTTTAGGGTCTAACCATATAGCTCCCTTGGCAGTTTTGCCCATCTTTGCTCCGGAAGCTGTAGTAAGAAGCTTCAAGGTCATGGCATATACCTTATCATTCTCAAGCTTTCTTACCAGGTCATATCCTCCCAGTATATTTGACCACTGATCGCTACCTCCTATTTGAAGCTTGCAGTTATATCTTCTGTACAGCTCCAGGAAATCGTAGGACTGCAGCAGCATGTAGCTGAACTCAAAGAATGTCAGTCCTCTTTCCAGTCTGTTTTTGTAGCTTTCCAATGTAAGCATGTAGTTTACTGAGAAGTGAACTCCAACCTCCCTCATGAATTCAAGGAAGTTTAGGTTTAGCAGCCAGTTTGCATTATTTTCCATAATGGCTTTTCCATCGCTAAAGTCCAGGAATCTTGCAAACTGCTCCTTAAACCTCTCTGCATTGTGGTCTATTTCCTCTTTAGTAAGCATTTTTCTCATATCAGTTCTTCCGGATGGGTCTCCTATCATGGTGGTACCTCCACCTAATAGGGCAATTGGTCTGTGTCCTGCTCGTTGCATATGCATCATTACCATTATTTGAATGAAATGTCCCAGGGTTAAGCTATCTGCTGTTGCATCAAAGCCTATGTAAAAGGTTACTTTTTCCTTCTCCAATAATTCCCTAAGTTCATCTTCATAGGTAACCTGGTCTATATACCCTCTTTCCAAAAGTATATCGTATACGTTGGCCATTATAATCCCTCCTCCAGTTTTTATACTAAAAAAGGGCATCTTCTCATTTTAAGGACGAGAAGATACCCGTGGTACCACCTTAATTCGCACATAGGCCTCTAATCACTTAACGGGTGATAAGCGCAATAGTTTCCTATTGAAACTCCGGATTCGTACTTCGCCTGATTATTAGGTTATAGACCTCTCACCAATGGTCTATTCTCTGTCATTTAACCATAATAGGCTACTTAATCCTTCATCGTAAAATATTTTTAAAAGTATATTAATATATTATGGGATTATTGTCAAGACAGTAAAATAGAGGACTTTTAGTCCTCTACAGTTAATTCCTTGCTATTGTCCCATAGACCGTGGATGTTGCAGTAGCTTGTAGCATAAAGGGTTCCGGATTTTTCTACCTTGAATCTGGTTGTTACATATGGCTCTGTGAATAATCCCTGCTCTCCATGGCTTTTGAACTCATAGGACCCTATTTCTACTGGGAACTTGGCTCCTTCTGGATGGAAGAACAGCTTAATCCATGCTATGTAGTGTTCCTGTGTATTTGGATGAGGGATTTCTTCTCCTATATTTACATTTACTTCTATTACATCACCTTTTTTAGCCTTTTCAGGTGCATTGATTACTGGAACGTGCTTTTCACCTTTCCAATCCCCTGTTTGATAAAGATCGCCTATTCTTTTCATACTTAAAACCTCCCGAAGTTTATTATTCTTTTCTCAGCTTACGTATAGATTAATACCCAATTAGTTAAAAAAATACACAAAACTTAAGCAAATATTTATTTTTTTTAGATATAATAAATATGGAAAAGAGTAGAAAGGAAGATATCATGGGAAACATTGAATTAATTGCAACATCTACCTTTGGATTGGAATCAGTAGTAAAAAGGGAACTGATGGATTTAGGATATAAGGATTTAACTGTTGAAAATGGAAAGGTGACCTTTAAGGCTGAGGAAAAGGACATTCCTGTTGTGAATCTATGGTTGAGGTCTGCAGATAGAGTATTGCTAAAGATGGGAGAGTTTAAAGCTACCTCCTTTGAGGAGCTGTTTGAAAAAACAAAGGCTCTGCCCTGGGATGAATGGATTACCGAGGATGGAGAGTTTACTGTAGAGGGAAAATCAGTTAACTCAAAGCTTTACAGCATTTCCGATTCCCAGGCCATTGTAAAAAAGGCTGTTGTTGAAAAGCTAAAGACCAAATATCACACTGAATGGTTTAAGGAAACAGGAGCTAAATTCACCATAGAAGTGTCCCTTCTTAAGGATATAGCTACATTGACCATTGATACATCAGGGCCGGGGCTGCATAAGAGAGGATACAGGATAAAAAGCGTTGAAGCACCTCTAAAGGAGACTTTGGCTGCAGCACTAGTTCAGTTAAGCTACTGGAATAGGAATAGGCTTCTTATAGATCCATTTTGCGGCTCTGGCACTATACCAATTGAAGCAGCCATGATTGGGAAGAATATTGCTCCAGGGCTTAACAGAAGCTTTGCTTCCGAAGAGTGGCCCAGGGTGAAGAAGGAGTACTGGCATGATGCCAGAAGGAAAGCCTGGGACGCAATGCTGAAGGATGTCAGGCTGAAGATAATAGGATGTGATATAGATAAAAAGGCAATAGAAATAGCAAGAGAAAATGCCTATAGCATTGAATTGGAAAATGACATAAGGTTTATAAACAAGGATTTCAGAGATATTGATTATAGGAATGATTATGGGGTAATTATATGTAATCCCCCTTATGGAGAAAGAATAGGTGAAAGGAAGGAAGTAGAAGCCCTTTATAGGGATATGGGAAGAATATTTGGCAATCTTGATACATATTCAATATATGTGCTGACTTCCAATGAACATTTTGAAACACTCTATGGCAGGAAGGCAGATAAGAAGAGGAAATTATACAATGGCAGGATAAAAGTGGATTACTATCAGTATTTCGGACCAAGGCCAAATGATATATAATAGAATTAAGGTATAAATAAACAACTTGTATTTTTATAAAAATACAGTCGATTACTGTTTCGACTATGGAAACTTAAACAGCTCATTTCAATAAAAAATCCTAAAATTCGCAAACTCGCTTCGCTCAAACATGCGAATTTTTTAACGGATTTTTTATCTCAATTCGCTGATAAGTTTAACCATAGTCTGCAAATGTAATCTCCTTGTATTTTTATTAAACTATTTATGTACATATTAATTTTAAAATTTTGAAAGGAGGCTGGAGTATGAGCATATATACAAAGACTGGAGATAAGGGAACTACCAGTTTGTTTGACAATAAACGGGTTCCAAAGGACCATATAAGGGTTGAAAGCTATGGCACTATAGATGAGCTGGTTTCTTTCCTGGGATTGGCAAAAAATTTCATGGAGGATGAGGAAATATATGCACTGATACAGGAAATTCAGAATAAGCTTTTTACAGTTGCAGCAAATCTGGCTACGGAAGATAAGGACAAGATTAAATACCACATAGTTGAAGATGACATAAAGTTTCTTGAAGACAATATAGATAAGTATATGAACAGGATTGACAATCCAACGGGATTCATAGTTCCCGGTTCGGGAATCAAATCCGGGTATCTTCACGTTTGCCGTACCATATGCAGGAGGGCTGAAAGAAGGATTATTACATTGAGCATGCAGGCTGATGTTGACCCTATGGTAATCAAGTATGTAAACAGGCTATCCGACCTAATATATGCATTGGCTAGATTCCTGGAGGAAAAAGAGGTGAAAGTAGATTACAAAAAGTAGAGGTTTAAAGACCTCTACTCTTTTTTGATGGGAATTTTCTGCATATTTTATAAGTAAATTAGAAACACTAAAATATTTTGAGTTTTGATACCCAATATGGTATTATTAGTATAAGACCTATTTAAAAGGGTGATTTTATGGTAAAAAGGGACAAGATGAAAGCTACATATGATAAGTTGCCTGAATACAGTATATTGAATTATCATGTTCTGGAAAGCATGGCAGACTGGGTCAGAATGGTGGATTACGATGGTACTGTATTATATGCCAATGAGGCTATGAAAAGGGCTCTCGGTGCTGATTTAATAGGGAAAAAATGCTATGAAACAACCGGGAAAAATGACAGGTGCAACTTCTGCATATTAAAGAGAAGCATTATAAATAACGAGGTAGTTCAAAAAGAGGAAATAATAAACGGCAGATATTATTCGGTAATAAGTTCACCTGTTAAGGATATGGATGGTAACATAATAGGTGCTGTGGAGGTTCTAAGGGATGTTACCAGAGAAAGAAAACTGGAGTTGGAATTAATTGAAAAGAATACAATGATGATTAACGATATAAAGTTTGCCGAGAAAATTCAAAGAAAAATACTCCCTAAAAAGGGCTTATATAAAAATGTAAAAATCGACCATATATATAAACCCTCTGAGATGTTGAGCGGCGATATATTTGATGTATTCTATATTGATGACAACAAAATTGGAGTGTATATATGCGATGTTGCAGGACATGGAATTACAGCTTCAATGATGACCATGTTTGTAAGACAGACCATGCGCTCCATCAAAGATTATATTAAAAGCCCTTCCGTTGCTCTCACTGAACTCCATAAAAGCTTCAGCACATTGGATTTAGGCACGGACAGATATTTTACAATATTCTATGGCGTCTTTGATACCAGCAATAACAGATTTATATACGCAAATGCTGGACATAACTGCATTCCTATCAAGTATAATTCCAAAGGAGTAGAACTGTTAAAAATTAAAGGATTTCCCATATCACTGATATTTAATGAAATATATTATGAGGAAAATGAAATAATATTATCAGAGAATGATAAATTGCTGTTCTATACTGATGGAATAAGCGAAGTAAGGGATGCCAATGGAACGGAATTTGGAGTAAACAGGATAATAGAAATAATAAAAGAAGATAATGAAAATGTACTGGATAATATAATTGACAGCGTTGAGAGGTTTAGATGGGGAGAGCAGAGAGATGATTATGCAATGCTGTTGATGGAAATATTGGGCAATAGAGAGTCCTAGAAGGCTGCTTCTAAGACTCTTATTTTGCATATAGAAGGAGGCAGATTGGAAAATGGACAGCATAACATTGGATTATTCAAAATCATCTGTTGAGGAATATGAGCTTGAAAACATAAAACCCTATGTTAAAACTTCCCACGAAATACTACATAAGGGCATTGGACCTGGAAAGGAATATACAGGCTGGGTTAACCTACATAATTCAATTGATGAGGATGAGATTGAAAGAATCAGGGAAGCTTCAAAAAACATAAGGGATACATCTGATGTATTCATATCCATTGGAATAGGAGGGTCATATCTTGGCGCAAGGGCATGTATAGAAGCTTTAAACCATAATTTCTATAATGAGCTGCCAAGAGAAAAAAGAAAAGGACCAAAAATTTTCTTTATAGGGAATAATCTAAGCAGCAGTTACATCATGGACCTGTTTGACCTTTTAGATGACAAGGATATTTCCGTTAATGTTATATCAAAGTCTGGAACGACAACGGAACCAGCTATAGCCTTCAGAATATTTAAGGAGTATATGGAAAAGAGATATGGAATCGAAAAAGCAAGAAAGAGAATATATGTAACTACAGACAGGGAAAAGGGCGCTTTAAGGAGCCTTGCAGACAAGGAAGGCTATACTACATTTATAATTCCTGATGATATAGGCGGAAGGTATTCCGTACTAACACCTGTTGGGCTTTTGCCTATAGCAGTATCCGGAGTTGATATAGAAAGCCTTATAAAAGGAGCATTGGATGGTGTTCGGGAGTACTCTCTGGACTTTGATGAAAACATTTGCTACAAATATGCAGCCATAAGAAATATATTATATAATAAGGGAAAGGATATAGAGATATTGGCTTACTATGAGCCTAATATGCATTTTTTTGCTGAATGGTGGAAGCAATTGTTTGGCGAAAGCGAAGGAAAGGATAAGAAAGGCATATTTCCTTCTTCTGTAAGCTTCACAACAGACCTGCATTCCCTGGGGCAATTGATTCAGGATGGTAAAAGAAATATTTTTGAAACTACCATAAATATACTGAATCCAAGAAGGGATGAAGTAATCAAGCAGGATGAGGAGAATCTGGATGGCTTGAATTACCTTTCCGGAAAGACAATAGATTATGTAAACAAAAAAGCCTTTGAAGGAACTCTGCTTGCACACTACAAGGGAGGTGTGCCTAATCTGGTAATCAATGTGCCATATGTTAATGAATACTATATTGGGAAGTTAATATACTTCTTTGAAAAGGCATGCGCCATTAGCGGGTACTTATTAGGCGTTAATCCATTTAATCAGCCTGGAGTGGAAGAATATAAAAAGAACATGTTTAGATTATTGGGTAAACCAGGATACATGTAATTTTTAATAAAATATTGTTAAATTTTGAACAAACTCTATTGCTTTATTATGTTTAATCTGATAGAATATAGTTGTAGAAGGAATATTATTGAAGGGGGGAGAAATTTGGATTTTAATTATATTTTACTGGAAAAGAATGAAAACATAGGCATTTTAAAGATTAACAGGCCTAAGGCATTAAATGCTTTAAATTCCACAGTGCTGGATGAATTGAATAGGGCAATTGATATGGTTAAGGATGATAATGAAATACATATACTCATAATCACGGGAGAAGGCAGGGCTTTTGTCGCAGGGGCTGATATAGGAGAAATGAAGGATATGGATACATTCCAGGCTAGGGAATTTGCCAGAAAGGGATTATCCGTCTTCAGGAAGATAGAGTTAATGGAAAAGCCTGTAATTGCTGCTGTTAATGGATTTGCTTTAGGAGGCGGATGCGAACTATCCATGTGCTGTGATATCAGGATAGCATCTGAAAATGCCAAGTTTGGACAACCAGAGGTAGGCTTGGGTATAACTCCAGGATTTGCAGGAACTCAAAGGCTATCTAGAATTGTTGGTATAGGTAAGGCTAAGGAACTAATATTTACTGCTGACATAATAGGTGCTGAGGAAGCTTATAGAATAGGTTTGGTAAATAAGGTGGTGCCAGCAGAAAAGCTTATGGATGAAGCAATTGCAATGGCAAGGAAAATTCTATCAAAAGGACAGATTGCTGTAAGATATGCTAAAGAAGCTATAAATAGAGGAATAGAAACAGATATAGAAACAGGGCAAGCCATTGAAAGAGACCTGTTTGGGTTATGCTTTGCAACTGAGGACCAGAAAGAAGGCATGGAAGCTTTCTTGTCAAAGCGTTCACCTAATTATAAATTAAAATAGAATTTAGGAGGGATCAGTATGAAAAAAGTAGGAGTTTTAGGAAGAGGTACAATGGCTTCAGGTATTGTTCAGGTTCTTGCTCAAAATGAATATGACGTTATTATGTGGGTTAGAAGCATTGATCCTGAAAATCCAAGAGGAAGCCTTAAGACAGTTGATAAGAGCTTGGATAAGCTGGTTAAGAAGGAAAAGATAACACAAGAGGATAAGGAAGCAATACTAAACAGGGTTTCAATCACTACTGACTATGAAGACCTGAAAGACTGCGATTTAGTAATTGAAGCTATATCCGAGGATATGAATGTTAAAAAGGAAACATTCAAAAAGCTTGATGAAATCTGTAAAGAAGATACAATTTTAGCTACTAACACTTCTTCATTATCCATAACTGAAATTGCAAGCAGCACTAACAGACCAGATAGAGTAATAGGAATGCACTTCTTCAATCCTGTTCCTGCAATGAAATTAGTAGAAATAATAAAGGGTATGGGAACCAGTGAAGAAGTTAAAAACAATATTATGGAACTCTCCAGGGCATTAGGCAAAACTCCAGTTGAAGTTAATGAGGCTCCAGGATTTGTTGTAAACCGTATATTAATACCTATGATAAATGAAGCTGTTGGCATATTGGCAGATGGCATAGCAACTGCAGAGGATATAGATGAAGCCATGAAACTAGGCGCAAACCATCCTATGGGACCTTTAGCTTTAGGAGATTTAATTGGCCTTGATGTTTGCCTTGCAATTATGGAAGTTCTATATAATGAATTTGGTGATCCAAAATACAGACCACATCCACTTCTAAGAAAGATGGTCCGTGCAGGACAATTAGGCAGAAAGACAGGAAAAGGCTTCTTTGATTATACAAAATAGCATAAAATTTTGTCAGATAACTTTCTTTTTTGGTTAGCTCCAAAAAAGAAAGTTATTTTTTTATATAAAAAAAACTATTGGGCAAAATATATTAAGCACAATCAAAATAAAGGGTGAGCTTATCTCATGAAAATATTCTGGAAAGTATTCATAATGTCATTTGTATTTTTTGTTATTGTGACTTTACTAGGCTCATATTCCTATATAAGAACAGAAAAAAGAGGCGAAAGGATAGAATCAAATATAGGTGAAGGAATGGCTGAAAATGAGGATGTAAGCTATGGAAGCAAGGAGGTTGAAGAGGAGAAGATAGATAAGGCGACAGAGGAAAAGGAAACAACCAGGGAAGCTGAAACCTTCAATTCGCTGGAGGAAGCCTTTAAAAAAAGCAAAAGAATTAATGCTTTACTCGTTGGAATGGAAGATGTCAGGACTGATACCATAATTTTTACATCCTTTGACCCGGACAGTAAAACTGTAAACGTATTTTCAGTTCCAAGGGATACCTATATTCACAGGAAGGGATATGATTTAGCTGAGCAGAGGAAGATAAATTCAATATATGAAAACCATGGGATAGAAGGAGTCAAAAAGGCAGTATCCTATTTATTTCAGGGAGCTCCAATACATTTTTATGTAAAAATAGATTATGAAGGCGTAAAAAAGATAGTGGATTCCATTGGAGGGGTGGAAGTAGTAGTACCTTTTGATATGAAATATGATGACCCTACTGCAGACCCTCCACTGCATATAAACCTGAAAGCAGGCAGGCAGGTTTTGGATGGTGAAAAGGCACTGCAGTTTTTAAGATATAGAAAGGGAAACTCCAAAAAACAGGGATATATAGATGGAGATTTAGGTAGAATAAGGGCTCAGCAGGAATTCATCAAATCCTTTATAGATAAGGCAATATCATATAGATTGCCTGTAGTAATAAAAAATGGATATCCGTATATTGAAACAGATATCAGCCTTTTTGAAGCTTTATATTATGGAAGCAAAGCCTTGGGGATCAGCATAGATGATATAAAATTTGGAATGCTTCCAGGCAGGGCAGAATTCAGGAAATATGGAGGTACGCTTCTGTCGTATTATATTTCCAATCATAGGGAAACCAAAAGAATACTGGAGGATATATACAATGTAAAAACCCCCTGATTTCAGGGGGTTAAATTGCTTCCTTCTTATTGGATTTTAACAGGTCTTCTCCTATTCTATTTACATTTCCTGCTCCCATTGTTACTACTATATCGCCTTTTTTAGCATTATTTAATATATAGTTTTCTATATTTTCAAATGAAGACATGTATTTTGCATCTATTCCATTCTTTATAAGAGCATCTACAAGGTTAATAGAGTGTATCATCCCATTATCCTTTTCCCTGGCAGCATATATATCTGGAATAATTACTTTGTCTGCTTCACCAAAGGATTCAGCAAAGCTATTTAATAGTGCTTTTGTTCTTGTGTAGGTATGAGGTTGAAATATACACCATATTCTATTTTTTGTAGAATTTCTTAATGCTCTTAATGATGCCTTGATTTCTGTTGGATGGTGGGCATAATCATCAATAATTTTTATGCCATTTAAAAATCCCTTTAATTCCAACCTTCTATGAGTGCCTTTAAAGTTTTTCAGGCTTTCCAATATTACATCCATAGGAATTCCTAGAGAATCAGCAACTGCAATGCTGGCAAGGGCGTTGTATATGTTATGCACTCCCATCACTCCCAGATTAACAGGGTATATGGAGCTGGAGTTTATTTTCAGCATAAAGCTTGGAAACCCGTTTGAATTATAGGATATGTTTTCAGCGGTATAGTGAGCTTTATTATTAATTCCAATGGTAATAATATTTGCATTGGTATTTTCAATGATTTTACTGGCATTTTCATCATCAACGTTGATGATTAGATTTCCGTTCTCATTGATATTTTTACTATATTGAATGAATGTATCTATTATGTGGTTAATATCCCTGAAATAATCCAAATGGTCTTCTTCCATATTGAGGATAACAGCAGTGTTTGGGAAGAATTTTACTATATTTCCCTTGTATTCGCAAGCTTCAGTCAGGAATATTTCCCTGCTTCCTAATCGGGCATTTCCTCCAATTTCATCTAGATAGCCTCCTAATAGTACAGTAGGATTTAGAGAATCATTGGTAAGAATTGTGGCGATCATGCTGGTAGTAGTCGTCTTTCCATGAGTGCCTGATACAGCAATGGAATTTTTGTAGTTTCTCATAAGTGCACCAAGGAAAGTAGCTCTATCGACAACTTTAATATTTCTATTCATAGCTTCCAGTAATTCTTCATTGTCATTTGATATAGCGTCTGTATATATCACTAAATCAGCATCTTTAATGTTGTCCTTACTATGTCCTATGTAAATTTCTGCACCTAGGTTTCTTAATTTTTCTATTATAAAGCTATCATTCATATCAGAACCGGAAACCTTATATCCTTCTTCAAGGAGTATTTCTGCTAACCCGCTCATGCTTACTCCGCCTATTCCTATGAAGTGTATATGATTATATATGTGGTCATCTATGGAAAAAACAAACATAAATTTACCTCCTATGTTTTCTAATTCAATGTTTCTTTAAATATTATTACCAAGTGGGGTATTAATATTATTTTATTCATGTTGTTGGATTTTGCTACTATTTGATTATATCATATTATTATATCAACAAAAAAGCAATACAAATAGCCATTAATATGCTAAGTTTACATAGGAATTATTTCCACATTTAAAAATAATAATAAATTGTCACAAAAAAATAAAATATTTTTTAAAATAAGAAGGATTTTTAGAAAATTTAGAGAATATAGAAAATATTTATTGGAATTCCAATTTGACTCCCAAGGAAGGTGGTGAACAGAGCAGTGAAGGTAACTGATGTCAGAATCAGAAAGATCACAGACGAAGGCAAGATGAAGGCAATAGTGTCCGTTACCCTTGATGATGAGTTTGTTGTTCATGATATTAAAATCATCGATGGACAAAATGGATTGTTTGTAGCTATGCCTAGTAGAAAGATGGCAGATGGAGAATTTAGGGATATTGCACATCCAATAAATGCTGAAACAAGAAAAAAAATACAGGATGCAATTTTCCAGGAATATGAAAAAGCACTTATGGCGAGTAATTAAGGACCGAAAAGGTCCTTTTTACTTTTGTATTGTTAATAGTGGAAGGGAATGATTATAATATATATGATGGCGTTTTGTAAAATTTCAATTTTAAATTGGACTTATGATAGAAATAGGTTAAAATATAATTTGGGCAAGATAATAATAAAGAGGTGTTGTTATGGATATTTCTATAATACTAGCAGCAGGAGAAGGTACAAGGATGAAATCCAGTGTGCCAAAGGTTTTACATAGAATATGCGGCAGACCCATGTTGGAATATGTAGTTGAAGCCAGTAAGGAAGCGGGAATACAGAAAAACTATGTCATCATTGGCCATGGTGGGGATAATATAAGGGATGCCTTTTCCGATAGCGATGTAGTATTCATAAATCAGCCTATCGGGGATGAATATCCTTATGGGACAGGGTTCGCAGTTATGCAGGCTAAGGAAGGAATAGAAGATGATAGCAATGTAATCATATTATATGGAGATACTCCTTTGATAACAGGCAGTACCATTGATAAGCTTGTTAAATATCACCTGGATAGCGGAAACTATGCTACAGTATTGACTGCTTATGTAGAGGACCCCACAGGATACGGGCGAATAATCAGGGATGAAGAGGGAAATATTAATAGGATTGTTGAGCATAAGGATGCCAATGAAGAAGAGATTAACATTAGGGAGATAAACTCCGGCATATATTGCTTCAAAGGCAAGGAATTAAAATATGCTTTAGATAGAATCGACAATAACAATGCACAAGGGGAGTATTATATTACAGATGTAATAAGCATATTGAAGGAAGAAGGATATAAGGTAGGAGCTTATTTAATTGATGATCCTACTGAAATTTACGGTGTAAATTCAAGGGTGCAACTGGCATTTTGTGAAAGGATAATGAGGAATAGAATCAACAGATTTCATATGGAAAATGGTGTAACAATAATAAATCCGGACAATACTTATATTGAACCTGGAGTTCAGATAGGTAGGGATAGTATAATATATCCTGGCGCAATCCTAATAGGCAATACTGTTATAGGAGAAAATTGTATAATTGGGGAAAATACTAGAATAGAAGATAGCAGCATTGGAAACGGCGTAGAGATATACTCATCTACTATTGAGAAGAGCATAGTTGATGATGGATGCCATATAGGGCCATATGCTCATCTTCGACCAAACAGCCAACTAGGCAAAAATATTAAAATAGGCAATTTTGTAGAGGTTAAAAACTCTAGTATTGGAGATAATTCTAAAGCATCTCATTTAGCTTATGTGGGGGATGCAGATGTAGGTAAAAATGTTAATATCGGCTGTGGTGTAGTATTTGTAAATTATGATGGACATAAAAAGCATAGGACTGTAGTTGAAGACAATGCATTTATTGGAAGCAATTCCAATCTGGTTGCACCGGTAGTAGTAAGGAAATGGGGATATGTAGCAGCCGGTTCTACAATTACTGATGAAGTTGAGGAGAATGCACTAGCCATAGCCAGAGCAAGGCAGGTCAACAAGCCAGGCTGGGTTGAAAAGAAAAATAAAAAAGATAAGTAATGGGAGGAATAAAATTGTTAAGTACAGAAGAAATAAAGATTTTTTCAGGTAATGCTCATAAGGATTTGGCTTTAAGTATTTGCAAGGAATTGAATATCCATTGTGGCTGTTGCGAAGTAGGCAAATTCAGCGATGGTGAGATATTTGTCAATATTGCGGAAACTGTAAGGGGATGCGATGTATTTGTTATACAACCAACTTCGACTCCTGTAAATGATAATCTAATGGAAGTTTTAATATTTATAGACGCTCTAAAAAGAGCTTCTGCAGGAAGAATTAACGCAGTAATTCCTTATTACGGATATGCTAGGCAAGACAGAAAGACAAAGGCCAGAGAACCAATAACTGCTAAGCTGGTTGCAAATTTGCTTACAAAAGCAGGGGCAGACAGGGTTATAAGCATGGATTTACACGCAGGTCAGATACAGGGATATTTTGATATTCCACTGGACCATCTATCTGGCATTCCAATTCTTGCAGAATACTTTAAGCATATTGTAGATAAGAATACAGTTGTAGTTTCCCCTGATATTGGAGGAGTAGTAAGGTCAAGGAACTTTGCCAGCCTATTGGATTTGCCTATTGCCATAATAGAAAAAAGAAGGCCAAAGGCAAATGTTTCAGAAGTTATGAACGTAATAGGAGAAATAGAAGGAAAAAATGTAATTTTAGTAGATGATATAGTTGATACAGCAGGAACCATAACCAAGGCAGCCAGTGTTTTGAAGGAATTTGGTGCAAAGAAGGTATATGCATGTGCTACTCATGCGGTTTTATCAGGGCCTGCTGTTGAAAGGATCAAGGATTCCGTAATAGAGAAATTTGTTGTTACAGATACCATACCTCTAACACCAGAGAAGAAAATGGATAAAATTGAGGTAGTAAGCGTAGCTCCAATATTTGCTGAAGCCATAAGGAGAATACATTTGAATGAATCTGTAAGCATATTGTTTGATTAATAGAGGAGTGATATGTTGTTTGCTGTTGTAGGGTTAGGAAACCCTGGTAGTAGCTATGCCGGCACCAGACATAATGTAGGATTTGATACAGTAGACTTGCTGGCAGAGAGAAATAATATCAGAATAAAAAAGATAAAGTTTAAATCTGTATATGGGGAAGGCAATATAGGAAGTGAAAGGGTACTGCTTGTGAAACCCCAAACCTATATGAATAATAGCGGTATGGCAGTATTGGATTTATATAACTTCTATAAAATGCCTATTTCGAATATAATAGTTATAGTGGATGATATTGATATAGACTTTGCCACCATAAGGATAAGAGCAAAAGGAAGTGCAGGTTCACATAACGGGTTAAAATCCATAATTTATCATTTGCAATCAGAAGATTTTCCCAGAGTTAAGATTGGAATAGGGAAGAAAAAAGAAGACCAGGATTTAGGAGACTTTGTTTTAAGCAGATTTGATGTCAAGGAGAGGGAACAGATAGATTTAGCCATTGAAAGAGCAGCATTGGCTGTGGAAACCATAATAAAAGATGGCATAAATAAAGCAATGAATGAATTTAATTCAAAAAAAAGAGCCTAGGAATAATTTCCTAGGCTTAAGGCCTATATTTAAGGAGCGTAGATATGATGCAGAATATGTTGATAGATTCTTTGAAGAACTGGATATCCTACAAGGAGCTGATTGAAAATATTGATAACAGGAAAAGCCCTATTTCTTCCTATGGTATTATAGATGAAAGCCTAGGGCATATTAGCTATGCTCTAAATAAACATACCAATAGGCAAATGCTGATAATAACCTATGATGAAATGAAAGCCAAAAGGATATATGAAGACATTAAGAAGTTTGATGAGAATATAGTTGAACTATTCCAAAACAGGGATATTATGTTCTATAAGGTAGATGCTATAAGCTCCGAAAGAACCATTAACAGGTTGCGAGTTCTTTCAAGAATCATAAATGGAGAACCAATAATAGTGGTAGCACATATTGAAGCCCTATTAAATAAGATTATGGATTCAAATACATACAAAAATCATTTTATACGGTTAAATCAGGATGATAGGGTAAATGTGTCGGAATTAGCCAATAAGCTTATTGCCTGCGGCTATGAAAGGGAATACATGGTAGAAGCAGTAGGGCAGTTTAGTATCAGGGGAGGAATAATTGATTTTTTTCCGCCTAACAGCGAAAATCCATACAGAATTGAGCTGTTTGATGATGAAATCGATTCCATAAGAATGTTTGACCTGGAAACTCAAAGGTCAATGAAGATGGTTGATTCTGTATTCATATCACCTGTAAAAGAGGTTTTGGTACTTGATGAGTACAGGGACAAGATAGTAAAGAGTATAACGTCGGATTTGGAAAGAACAGTCAAAAATCTGAAGGCGGATTCTAAAGTAAAGGAAAAACTGGAAGAAAAGTTCATGGGCTATATTGGGGAGATAAAAGAGAGGCTATCTATTTCCAATATGGACATGATAGTACCCTATATACCTGAAGAATATATATCAAGTATACTGGATTATTTTAGAGAAGACAGTATAGTGTTTATAGATGAGCCTAATCGAATTGAAGAAAGGGTTAAAAGCATAAGGGAACAGTTTCTGGCTAAATATTCTGACCTTCTTCAGTTAGGAGAAGTACTTCCAAAACATGAGAATATAAGATTTAAATATAATCATATTAAAAGCAGAATGGAAGAAAAAATATGCATTGTTAATACAGCAATACTAAAGGCCAGTAGTGATTTCAGTCCAGTTTCAGTTGTTAGGTTTTCAACAAAGTCCATGCAATCATTTCATAATAATATGGAATTGTTAAGTGAGGAATTGCAGCATTATAAGTATAGAGGCTATAAGGTCATTATATTTGCAGGTAATGAGGAAAGAGGAAAGAGGCTGGAGTCTACTCTAACAGATTTAGGTCTGGCATGCAGCTATGTAGACAACTATGATCATGACATTAAATCCAGCCAGGTATTTATAACGCCCGGAAGCATAAATGGAGGTTTTGAATATCCAGATATTAAGTTTGCTGCAATAAGCGACAAAGAGGTATTTGGAAGCATAAGAGGCAGCAACAGGCCTAAAAGGAAGCTTAAAGGAGAGACCATCAGCTTTTCAGACTTGAAAATAGGAGATTATGTAGTTCATGAGAATCACGGCATTGGTTTATATGGAGGCATAGAACAGTTAAATATACAGGGTGTTAAAAAGGATTTTCTTACAATTAATTATAAAGGAAATGATAAGCTTTATGTTCCAATAGATCAAATGAATCTAATTCAAAAATATGTAGGTGGAGATAATATTAAGCCAAAGATAAATAGGCTATCAAGCCCTGAATGGCAAAGGGTTAAGCAGAGAGCAAAGAAGGCTGTAGAGGATATGGCTAAAGACCTTCTGGAATTATATGCCAAAAGGCAGGCTCAGAAAGGATATGCTTTCTCCAAAGATACAATATGGCAGAAACAGTTTGAGGACTCTTTTCCATATGAGGAAACAGAAGCTCAGATTAGAAGCGCAGAAGAAGTTAAAAGGGATATGGAAAAAGATAAGCCTATGGACAGACTCCTGTGTGGCGATGTTGGATACGGAAAAACAGAAGTGGCATTAAGAGCTGCTTTTAAGGCTATAATGGACGGAAAACAGGTGGCTTTTTTAGTTCCAACAACTATATTAGCCCAACAGCATTATAATACCATGAAGGAAAGGTTTGGGTCATTTCCGGTAAATATAGGGTTATTGAGCAGATTCAGAACTCCAAGCCAGCAGAAAGCTGTAATCGATGGGTTGAGAAAGGGCCTTATAGATATAGTAGTAGGTACTCATAGGCTGTTGTCAAAGGATGTGAAGTTTAAGGATTTGGGACTTTTAATTGTGGATGAGGAACAGAGATTTGGCGTAAGGCACAAGGAAGCTTTAAAGAAGTTAAAGGAAAATGTTGATGTGCTTACTCTTACAGCTACTCCTATCCCCAGAACTCTTCATATGTCCCTTATTGGAATCAGAGATATGAGTGTAATTGATGAACCTCCAGAGGAAAGATACCCTGTAGAAACCTATGTGGTGGAATACAATGAGCAGATGATAAGAGAAGCCATTCTTAAGGAAATAGAACGTGGAGGACAGGTATATTTCGTTTACAATAGGGTAGAAAATATAGAAAAGATTGCAGCACGTTTAAGGAAGCTGGTACCTGAGGCTGATATAGTCATAGGTCATGGGCAGATGAGTGAAAAACAGCTGGAAAATGTAATGCTGGATTTCATAAGCAACAAGTACAATGTTTTGGTATGTACAACAATTATTGAAACTGGCCTTGACATACCAAATGTAAATACAATAATAATATATGATGCAGACAAGATGGGGCTAAGCCAGTTATACCAGCTAAGAGGCAGAGTTGGCAGGAGCAATAGAGTTGCCTATGCTTATTTTACCTATGAAAAGGATAAGGTGCTAACGGAGGTTGCAGAAAAAAGATTAAAGGCCATAAAGGACTTTACGGAATTCGGTTCAGGATTTAAGATTGCAATGAGAGATTTGGAAATCAGAGGAGCAGGCAACCTTCTGGGAGTCGAACAGCATGGCCATATTGAAGCTATAGGATATGATTTATACGTTAAGTTTTTAAATGAAACCATTAAAAGGTTAAAGGGAAATGCAGTGGAAGACACTGTAAATACAACCATAGAGCTTTCAGTAGATGGCTATATACCTTCCAGGTATATTGAGGATGAAGAACAAAAAATTGAGGTATACAAGAAGATTGCTGCCATAACAGATGAAGAATCCTACAGAGAGCTTGTAGACGAGCTTATTGACAGGTTTGGAGATATGCCTAAGGAAGTGGAAAATCTGTTGGATATTTCCTATATAAAGAATATGGCAAGCAAGGCTAAGATACAGAATATAAGCCAAAGTGGAAATAATATAATATTGGAATTCAGTACAGTAGAATCCATTTCTCCGGATTTGGTACATTTCATGTCTGAGGAATATGGAAGAAGGATTAGTTTTGACCTGTCAAAAACACCAGCATTTAAATATACGGTTAAAAACCAGATATTGGCTGAACTTAAGGATATTATTAAGAAAATTAGCAGTTTCCACTGTAAGCAAAATAAGTTATAATAAAAGTAGGACTAAAGTATGAAGGGATGTATAATATTGAAATTTAAAAGAAAAACCATAATATTAGCCTTGATGTCCATAATAATGCTATTATTTTTAGCTGGATGCAAGAATAATTCCAAGGATGGAATTGTAGCTGAAATAGATGGATATCAGGTTACTCAGGAACAATTTGATAAAGAATTTGAAATGAAGAGAAATATGAATATAAAGCAGTTTGGAGAGGATTTTCTCAGCCAGGAGCTTGAAAAAGGGTTAACCGTCGAGGATTTTTTAAGAGAAGAATTGCTCTTTGATATTATACATGAAAATATACTGCGTAAGGAACTGAGCAAATTAAATATGGCTGTAACTGAAGAAGATATAGATAGGGCAATGAATGAGTACTATATCAGCAAGCTAGGCGGGGAAGAAGGATATAAGGAATACCTGGATAAATTGGGTATTACAGATGAATATTTAAGAAAAGTAGTCTACAGAGGGTTGATGTACCAAAGACATAGCGATTACTTTTTCAATCAAATTGATTTGTCAGAAGAAACAGTAAGGGAGTATTATGAAAAAAATAAGGACTCCTTTGTAAAGGTTAGAGCCAGCCACATACTGGTAAAAACAGAGGAAAAAGGTAAAGAAGTTCTTGAAAGGCTAAAAGAAGGTGCTGATTTTGCAGAGCTGGCTGCAATTGAATCCATTGATACTCAAACCTCCATTAAGGGAGGAGATTTAGGATATTTTACTAGAGGTTCAATGGTGGAAGAATATAAGGAAATAGAAAATACGGCTTTTAGTTTGAAGGTAGGAGAGATAAGCGGATTGATTAAAACTACTCTTGGATACCATATAGTCATGGTAGAGGATAGAAAGGAATCCTTTGAAGATTTGAAGGATGAAGTAATCAACGCTTTGAAATACGAGAAGTATCAGGAGGAATTGGATAGGCTGACTAAAGAGGCAGATGTGCAAATATATATGGACTTACACAGTGAGAAAAATAATAAGGATAATTGACCTTTGCTATTGCAAAGGTTTCTTTTTTTGTTAAAGCAGATACTTTAAGTTAAGATTACCATAAATGTATAAAATATTCCTATAAGTAAAATAATAAAGACACAATAAATTTTCGAGGAGGGAAAAAATGAAGGCTACTGGAATAGTCAGACGTATAGATGACCTGGGAAGAGTAGTTATACCCAAAGAAATTAGAAGAACTTTGAGAATTAGAGAAGGAGATCCTTTGGAGATTTTTACAGATAGAGAAGGTGAAGTAATACTTAAGAAATATTCCCCTATTGGAGAATTAAATGAATTTGCAAATGAATACTGCGAGTCTTTGTATGAAAATACTAAGTTTACAGCCATTATTACGGATAGAGATAATATAATTGCAATTTCCGGTGGCTCAAGAAAGGAATATCTGGAAAAAAGGGTAAGCCCTGAACTGGAAAAGATAATGGAATCCAGGACAACATATTATACAAATGATTCAAATAAGCCAATTAAGATATTCTATGAAGATGAGAATCCAGAGGAATATACGGCACAAGTAATTGCTCCAATCATTATGCAGGGAGACCCTATTGGAAGTGTTATGTTGATTTCCAAGAATCCTGATGATAAAATAGGAGAGCTGGAGATAAAGCTGGTTGAAACGGCTGCAGGGTTCTTATCCAAACAGATGGAAAGCTAGCCTACCAAATCTGGTAGGCTATAAAAATTTATTAAATGTTATAATAATATGTTAGATTAAATATATTTTTGATATAATAGGTTTAGTTTTCAATAAAAATTAGGGGGAAATTAGATGGCAAGAGACAATTTTCTCAAAGGGGCAGCTATTTTGGGAGCTGCTGGAGTAATCGTAAAACTGCTTGGAGCTTTTTATAGAATACCATTAAGCAATATAATAAAGACTGAAGGAATGGGATATTATCAGACAGCCTATCCTCTATATGTGCTTTTGCTGACAGTGTCTACTTCCGGATTTCCAGTAGCCATAGCAAAGCTGGTTTCAGAAAAGCGAGCTTTAGGGAATTATAAAGCTGCCCATAAGGTTTTTAAGGTTGCCTTTATTGGATTGTTTATAACAGGAGTTATTACATCTATATTTGTATTTTTTAATGCCCGCTTTATAGTGAGGGCACTGGGAAATGAAAATGCATACTATTCCCTTGTAGCCTTGGTACCTGCGTTGTTCTTTGTACCAATTATGGCTGCTTTTAGAGGTTTTTTTCAAGGAAGACAGTTTATGGTTCCTACAGCTGTATCGCAAATTTGCGAGCAGTTTTTCAGGGTTACAATGGGGTTAGCCTTAACAATGGCTTTACTTGGAAGAGGAATACCCATTGCAGCTGGTGGAGCTTCCTTTGGTGGTTCCATTGGGGCCATAGCAGGAAGCGTAGTAATGATTATAATATACTTAAAGAGCAGGAAAAAAATAAATGCTGAGATTAACAGCACTTCAATACAAGGAGAAGATCCTGTAGGGAAGATAATAAAGGACTTGCTTGTTATAGCAATCCCTATAACCATAGGAGCAGCCATTGTGCCTATAATGAATTCAATAGATACATTTTTGGTGCTAAAAAGGCTGCAGAGCATTAACTATACTGAAATGGAAGCCAACAGCCTGTACGGGCAGCTGACCGGGCTTGCTCAAACGCTGGTTAATCTGCCACAGGTATTTTCACAGGCTCTAGCTGTCAGTTTAGTTCCTGCCATATCAGAAGCCAATGCAAGAAGAAGATATAATGAAATAAGGAACATAACCAATTCAGGTATAAGAATTACACTGTTAATAGGATTGCCTTGCGGATTTGGACTGTTCATCCTGTCTACTCCTATAATAAATCTCTTATATTATAGGAATTCCATGGAAACAATAATGAGCACAGGAGAAATATTAGGCATCCTATCCTTTAGCGTAATATTTTTAACCCTGGTTCAGTCCCTTACTGCAATTCTGCAGGGGTTAGGAAAGCCATTTATATCTGTAAGGAATCTGTTTATTGGAGCAGTGGTTAAGATAATACTTACATATGTATTGACAGGTATACCGGATATTAATATCAAAGGTGCAGCAATAAGCACTGTAACTGCATATTTCATTGCAGCAGCATTGGATTTAATAAGCGTAAAGAAGTATACAAATGCTAAATTCAATGTAAAAAACATATTTGCAAAGCCTGTTATATCAGTTTTAGGCATGACCGTTGCTGCAAGGCTTGTTTATATAAGTACAGAGTCTGTACTTGGGAACAGGCTATCCACTATTTGTGCAATTTTAGTGGCAGTAGGAGTATATGGCTTGCTCTTATTGCTAACAAGGACTTTAACATATGAGGATTTCAACCTGCTGCCCAAGGGGAATAAAATAGCAGACTTGCTGTTGAAATTCAAATTAATAAAGAGGTGAAAGAAGCAAAGGAGAAATAAATATGGGTAAGATTAATGTACTGGGGCTAGGCCCGGGAGATGTTGATTATTTGACTTTAGGTGTTATTAAGAAGTTAAAGAGCGGTATTAAAAACTTTTTAAGAACAGAAAAACATCCTACGGTTGTTTACTTAAGGGAGAATAACATTCCCTATGAATCCTATGATTTTGTATATGAAAGGGAAGATGATTTTGAGGATGTATATGAATATATAGTAGAGGATTTAATAATAAAATCAAATAAGTTTGAAGAAATCAACTATCTGGTACCAGGGAATCCGCTGGTGGCGGAGAAAACTGTGGAGCTATTATTAGCCAGGGAAAGTGAAGATATAAAAATAGATATAATAAGCGGAATGAGCTTTATAGAGCCAATTATACAGATGGTAAAACGGGACCCTGTAAATGGACTTAAAATAGTAGATGGTACCACATTTTCCATGAGGGATATAGATATAAACATAGATTATATTATAACTCAGGTATATAACGAAAGGATTGCTTCAGATATAAAGCTATTGCTTTCAGAGGTTTATGGAGATGAATACGAGGTATATTTAATTAACAGTGCTTCTATAAAGGGTAGGGAGAAGTTATACAAAATACCTCTGTATGAATTGGATAGAAACAAGGATATTGACCATCTCACTAGTATATATGTACCAAAAATGGACAAAATAATAAAGAAAGTTTATGATATTGCCGATAGTATAGATATAACCCGATTTTTAAGAAGTGAAAAAGGCTGCCCTTGGGATAGGGAACAAACACATGAATCCATAAGGGAAAATGTAATAGAGGAAGCCTATGAAGTTGTTGAAGCAATTGATAATGAGGATTTGGATAGCCTTGTGGAGGAACTTGGGGATTTGCTGTTTCAGGTATTGTTTCACTGTCAGATAGGCCAAGAGAATGGGGAATTCAATCTATACCATGTGACTACAGCACTAAATCGCAAACTAATTCATAGGCATCCGCATATTTTTGGAGAAAAAAAAGTAGAAAAATCTGATGAAGTAGTATATAATTGGAATAAGCTGAAGTATAAAGACAGAAATATTACTGCATACTCTGATATGTTAAAGGATATACCAAAACTTCCTTCTCTAATGAGAAGCTATAAGGTCCAGGAAAGAGCAGCACAGATTGGATTTGACTGGGATAATGTTGATGGAGCGCTGGAAAAGGTGAAGGAAGAATATTATGAAGTTATTGATTCCATTAACAATATTGAAGGTGGTGATGTAGGAAAGATAGAAGAGGAATTAGGGGATTTGCTGTTTGCAGTTGTAAATGTGTGCAGGTTTTTGAACGTAAATCCTGAAGTTGCATTAAACAGGACAATAAACAAGTTTATCAGAAGATTTGAGCTGATGGAAAAGATGAGTACAAAACTTGGTAAAAAGCTGGAAGAAATGACTTTGGAGGAAATGGATAGGCTTTGGGAAGAAACAAAGTTACATAAATATTGAAAAGTTGGCAAAATTACAGTATAATGAGAAGGAATTTTGCAATTAATATAGAATAAACTAATAAGATAAAATCAAACAATAAGCTAAAGGAGGAATTTATTTATGAATAAAGCTGAATTGGTTGCTAGCATAGCAGAGAAGAGCAATGTGACAAAGAAAGATGCAGAAAATGTTTTGAATGCTTTTATGGAAGCTGTGCAGGAAGCACTTGCCAAGGGAGATAAGGTTCAATTAGTTGGATTTGGAACATTCGAAGTAAGAGATAGAAAAGCCAGAGAAGGAAGAAATCCAAGAAATCCAGAAGAAGTAATTCAAATTCCTGCATCAAAGGCACCTGTATTCAAAGCAGGAAAGGGACTAAAAGAAGCTGTTAATAAATAAAATCAGGTCATTGACCTGATTTTTTTAGTGGGAGAGGATTTTATGAGAATTGACAAGTTTTTGAAGAATTCCAGAATAATCAAGAGAAGAACTGTTGCAAAAGAAGCTTGCATGCAGGGAAGGGTATTCATAAATGATAAAGTGGCTAAACCTGGAGATTTAGTCAAGCCAGGTGACATAGTTACTGTAAATTTTGGTTCAAATTCCATTAAGGTAAGAGTACTCAGCATAGAAGATAATGTGAAAAAAGATGGAGCAGCAGGACTATATGAATACATAGAATAAAGGCTTTGTTCTAAAAGCCTTTTTTTTTTCATAGATATTAATAATAGAATGTAGGAGGTGGATAATGATGACAGATCAAAACTATAGATTCAGGAATCAGAATATACTTGTTGAAGATAGAAACAGGGTTTCCATTACAGGGGTAGAACAGGTGGAAAGTTTTAATGATAATACAATTATTCTAAGGACTATTAAGGGCGGAATGGTAATAAAAGGGGAAGGGCTTAATGTAGATAGATTAAATTTAGATGATGGAAATGTAAAAATATCAGGAGTAATAAACGGCATTAACTATGTGGAGAAAGCATCAGCTCAAAAGAAAAATCTAATAGGCAAGATATTTAAATAGTATTAGTATAGGGTGTATGCAATGGATACTTCTATAAGGGTTCAATTTTACATCTTTCTGACTTCAGTATATGCTGGATTGCTTATAGGATTAGCCTTTGACTTATATAGGGTTATAAGGTATTTTATTAAACCCAAGAGGATTTTATCAGGTATTGAAGATCTTCTTTTCTGGATTGTTGTTGCAATAATATTCTTTTATATAATAAATAAGAGCAATTGGGGAGAGCTTAGGGGATTTATATTCTTCGGCACCTTTCTGGGAGGTATTATATATATAAAGGTATTAAGCAGAGTGTTGCATCCTCTAATGATGAAGCTGTTTAATGGAATCATGTTCATAACAGGATGGGCTATAAATATGATTAAAATACCATTTGTCAGGGCAAGGAAGATGTTAGTTCCTGGGGTAAAACGCATAAAGAGAATTAAAAGGGTGCCTGTAGATGCTATTAGGGAAATAAGGCGGTATAGAAAAATAATTCTTAAGAAAAAATAGAGGATTTTTTGAATACATGTAGAATGTATAAATCAGGGTGATGGTTATGCGAAAGAGAAGAAAAAGAAAGGGATTTAGATTATGGCACTTTATTATTATGCTGGTTATGTTTTGGCTTGGGAAAACCCTTATTAGCCAGAGTATAATGATGAGGGAACTCAATCTAAGGAAACAGCAACAGCTGGAGGAAATATCAAGGCTGGAAGAGGAAATAAGAGAACTTGAAGCTGAAATCAAAAATAAGGATTCCCTTGAATTTGTTGAAAAAGTAGCCAGAGAGGAGTTGAGACTTGTTAAGCCTAGAGAAATAATATACATAGATATCAATAAGCAAAATAAATTTTTTGCAAATCCTACTAGGTAGTATAATTTATTGACATTAGCTGCATTCTAATATATACTAGGAATGTGATACAATTATATATAAGGAGGAGTATTTCGTATATGCCCGTAACTGTTGGAAAAGTAGTTGAGGGCACGGTCACAGGTATTACAAACTTCGGGGCATTTGTTCAACTGCCTGAAGGGGAAAGTGGGCTTGTCCACATTTCTGAAATATCTGATGATTATGTTAAAAAGGTAGCCGACTACTTGAAAAAGGACCAAAAAGTTAAAGTCAAAATTTTGTCTGTATCTGAAGATGGAAAGATAAGTCTTTCCATTAGACAAGCCAAACCAAAAACCAGCAATCCAATAGAAATCGATTGGAATAAGAGCGACGAAAAACAAAGAAACATGTCATTTGAAGACAAGTTATTAAAATTCCTAAAAGAAAGCAGTGAAAAACAAGACGCGCTAAAGATGAGGGAAGGCAGACGAGGTCTAGGACAAAGATCTAGGGGGCGAAATATGGACTTATAAGATTAAAACCGGATTTACCGGTTTTTTTTATTTTCTGATATAGATATTGGCTGTTTGCTTTATTAGGCTACTAAGTTAAAGTAATAACTTAAGTTAACTTTAACCTAGTTTGTAAAAAGCAGGCTACCAATATAACTGCTGATAACCTGCTTATTTTAAATTATAAACAGTTTATGATTTTATACAAAAAAATACATTAAGATGAAAAAACTCCTTTAATCATCAATGACGATAAATATGAGGATAGCAAATTGAAGTTAATTTACTTTAGATTAAGGAAATCAGGAGTTTTTATTTGATTTATGTCAGAAAATTCTTTGCTTTCTACAAGAAGGATTGACAAATTATTTTGCTCTGTTTTGCTACTATATTGAAAAAGGAATTGGGGAGGATTGGAAATGTTTAAAACTGAATATATATCATCTAAAGAAAAAAAGCAAAACAGAACATTGAGCTTCAGTTGGGAATATGTATATCCTGCTGTTTTGGCTTTCTTTATCAGTAGAGCAAGCCTAGTGGACAAGCTGACACCCTTTGGCATAGCTTTTATCTCAGCTTATTTAATATCAGGTAGACCTGGTTTATATGTATTAATATCTACGATAATAGGAATATATACTGTACATGGCATGGCAGGTATGGAATATGCTGTGGCAGCTGTTGCAATAGCTGTTCTATTCAATGCATTAAAGAAAATAAGGGAGTATTCATTAATCCTTACATCATTGCTTAGTTCGTTTATATTCATTCTGACAATGTCCTTATACTCTATAGTATTCAACGATTTTCTAATCTATGACCTATTGGCTCTTGGATTTGAAAGCTTACTGGTATTTACCATGACCTACATATTTTCATACAGCCTTAACCCTAAAATTGAAAGGGCAAAAGTAAGCGAAAGGATTATAAGCATATTTATAACCTTGTCATTGCTGTTGGCAGGACTGCAGGGGTTAAGCATATACGAAATGAGCATTAAAAACCTTATAAGCATTATGATGATTTTATATGCCGGACATACCAAGGGAGCCTTTATTGGAAGTGCCATTGGAATAACACTAGGGGTAGTATCATATATATCCCAGCCAGAGATGCCTTTTATACTATCCATATATGGCTTAGCAGGGCTTTTATCAGGGGTATTTAGAGAACAGGGCAGAATTGGCTCAATATTAGGGTTTGTACTGGGGAACGGTATAATAAGCTTCTATATTAACGGATATGGAATAAGCTTTATAAGTTTGAGGGAGTTAATTGTATCCACTTCATTATTTATGTTGCTGTATAAACCTATAAATAAAGCACTATCCGAGTATATAGAAGCCATTACCTTTGAGAAGAAAGAAAAATCCTATTCCCATAGAAAGGATGAGGTGACTGTAAATAAGCTAAATGAGCTATCTGAAGTATTTAACGAAATAGGGCAAACCTTTAGAAAATCTGCAGAAGAGAGTAAAGGGTATAATGTTAAGGAAGTATATGAGATGATAGATAATGCTGCCAACAATGTATGTGTGAAATGTGCCATGAGGAAATTCTGTTGGCAACAGAGATTTTACAGTACCTATAATTCCATGTTTAAGATTACAGCGCTTTTGGAGGAAAAGATCCCATTGACAAATGAAGTATTGCCTAAAGCTATAAGAGATTATTGCATAAACAAAGGGGATGTTATAAGGGAGCTAAAAAACCAATTTGATAGATTGAGAGTAAACAGCATGTGGAAGGGAAAAATCATTCAGAACAGGCTGTTAGTATCGGAACAGTTAGAAGGCGTGTCAAAGATAATAAAAAACATGGTAAAGGAGATATATGTAAATCCTACATTTAAGGAAGACGTAGAGGAAATGCTGTTTGAAGAGCTAAAGAAATCAAAGGTGGATGTAACAGATGTAGTAGTAATGGAGCTTGAAAAGGATAATATAGAAGTATATGTGGAAGTGGATAAAGCCTATAAGGAGGTAAATAATCAAGAGAACATAAAAAGGATTGTATCGGAGTCCATTGGAATTCCTCTAAAGTCAGAATACAATATAAATCAGAAGAAGAAGGAAAAACAGAGATTCAAACTTATAAGATGCAACAGATACAGTGCACTGACTGAAGCGGTGACTAAGCCAAATAATCAAAGCAGTATTTCAGGAGATAGCCATACATTTGGTGAAGGAGAAAACATATATTTTGCAGCAATCAGCGATGGAATGGGGGCAGGTAAAAAGGCCTTTAAAGAAAGCAATATAGCCATAAGCCTTATGGAGAAGTTTTTAGAGGCCAAATTTGACAAGGAGCTGGCTCTAAAAACCATTAATTCAGTGTTAATGCTTAAATCGAATGATGAGATATTTACAACACTGGATTTAGCACTAATAGATTTATATACAGGTAAACTTCAGCTGGTAAAATCAGGTGCACCTGCTACCTTCATAAAGAAAAGAGACAGGGTAGAGGTAATTAATTCCCAATCTCTGCCTGTTGGAATACTCAAGGATGTAGATTTTAATATCTACGAGGAATATCTGGAAGACGGGGATATAATAATAATGATGTCGGATGGGGTATTGGAGTCTAATCAGAAGGTTGAAAATCCGGAAAGATGGATGAAAAATGTAATCATAGGCATAGACAGCTTAAACCCCAGGGCAATAGGGGAAGAGATTATAAGAATAGCTACAGAAGCCAATGACGGCAGCGTTTTAGATGATATGACTGTACTGGTAACCAAGATATGGAAAACTGCCTAAGGGCACAGAGGAATGGTTCTTCTGTGTCCTGCTATTTTTTTATTCTGTTTTAGGGTAAATTATTTTTATCGAATGGTTCATTGTGTATAATATATACAGGTGATGATATGAAGGAAAAAGTATTAAAAGCCATTAAGGAACACAACTTAATTGAAAGAGGGGACAATATACTCATAGGAGTTTCAGGTGGTGCAGATTCCATAGCCTTATTGTATGTGCTGCTGGAGATAAGGGAAGAAATTGATTTTAATATATTTGTTGCCCATGTGAACCATGGCGTAAGAGGAGAAGAAGCCCTAGAGGATGAAAAGTATGTAGAGCACACTGCAAAAAAGCTATGCTTGCCCTATTTTTTAAAGAGAGTAAATATGGATGAATATGCCAGAACAAGGAAGATTTCGTCTGAAGAGGCAGGCAGGGAACTAAGATATGGTTTTTTTAGGGAGATACTCTCAAAAATCGGGGGTGGCAAAATAGCAGTTGCTCACAACAAAAATGACCAGGCTGAAACTCTCCTATTAAGGTTTTTTAGAGGAACAGGTTTAGATGGATTGAAGGGAATGGATTATAGAAATGGAGATATAATAAGGCCTATTTTGGGTATAGAAAGAGAGGAAATAGAAAAATACCTGCAGGATAGGGATATTGAATACAAAACAGACAGAACAAATTTAGAACCTATATATAGCAGAAACAGGATAAGGCTAGAAGTTTTGCCATATATACAGGAATACTATAATCCCAATATAGTTGATACCCTTTGGCGAACATCCAGACTTATGTCCATTGATGATGGTTTTTTAGATGAATATTCCAATAAAGTTTATAATAAAATTGTGAGAAAAAAGGATGAATTTAGTATAATATTAGATGGGAAGATATTTAGAAGGCAGCATAGGAGCATACAAAACAGGATAATAAGAAATTGCATATTTGAACTCAATGGAAACCTTATGGGTATTACAATGAAGCATATTGAAGATGTAATCGCATTGTTTCTGGAAAGGGGGACAGGAAAAAGCGTAACACTTATAAACAATTTGGTGGCTAAGACAAGCTATGATGATTTTATAATTGAAAAACCTAATAAAAAGGAAACAAAAGGCTCCATACATAAGTTAATAATCAATGGCTCTACTTATATAGACGAACTAGGATATGAATTTAAAACTGAAGTTAAACCTATCGATAATATGGTGATAGATAATTCAGATAGGTATAAAAAGTACTTTGACTTCGATAAAATAAGTGGGAGTATTTATGTTAGAAACAGGAGAGATGGTGACAAATTTGTACCTTTTGGAATGGAAGGCAGCAAAAAAGTAAAGGATTATTTTATTGATGAAAAGATACCAAGGGACGAAAGGGATAGGATACCCATTATAGCTGATGACAAAAATATTATATGGATAGTTGGCTATAGAACAAGCCAACTTTATAGGATAACGGAAAACACTAAAAACGTAATAATGATTCAATTGGTAAAATAGCATAATAAGGAGGATGTAAATGGACAATATTATCAAGGAAATACTGGTAACTGAAGAACAAATACAATCAAAGGTAAAGGAACTGGGTGAAAGGATAACTGAAGATTATCAGGGAAAGGATTTAATGTTGGTTGGAATACTAAAGGGCGCTGTAATGTTCCTGTCTGATTTAGCCAGGAATATTAAGCTTCCTGTTATGATAGATTTTATGGCAGTTTCAAGCTATGGAAGCTCATCAGAATCTACTGGAATTGTTAGAATAATAAAGGATTTGGAAAGCAGCATAGATGGCAAGGACATATTGATAGTGGAGGATATAATAGATACCGGACTTACCTTATCCTATTTAACAGATAACTTAAGAAAAAGAAGAGCAAAAAGCGTTAGGATTGTTACCCTTTTGGATAAACCTGAAAGAAGAAAGGTTGAAGTCCCCGTTGATTATACCGGATTTGTGATTCCAGATGAATTTGTAATTGGATATGGAATAGATTATGCCGAACAGTATAGGAATCTTCCTTTTGTTGCAGCACTAAAGGAAGATGTATATATGAAGAAAAATAAAGTATAATCCGGCAATGTTGTTTTTTTACAGCATATGTGGTATAATTTTAAGATAATTTGAAATAGACGGAAAGGAGGACTATTATTGAGAAAGTTTTTCCGAGGAACAAGCATCTACTTGCTTTTGCTGATAATCATTATTTTTGTTGTGTCCATGATAAATCAAGACGTAGAGCAAGTTATGGAAATAGATGTAACCGAACTGGTTAGAAGACTTAATAATGATGAAGTGGAAAGCATTGTAGAATCCGGTAATGTATTAAGTGGAAAGTTTAAAGATGGTACCCAGTTTTCAGTAGTATTACCACAGAATATGGCGGATACCTTTTATCATGATTATTTAAAGGATAAGGTAGATAATGAGGAGATAAGGTATGTAGGAGAACAGCCACCTTCAGAGCCCTGGTTTATTTCAGCTTTACCAACTATATTTCTGATATTGATAATAGTAGCATTTTGGTTTACATTTATGCAACAATCCCAAGGTGGAGGTAGCAGGGTTATGTCCTTTGGCAAGAGCAGAGCTCAGCTTGTCAAGCCAGAGGAAGGAAAGAGAATTACATTTGATGATGTTGCAGGGCTGGAGGAGGAAAAGGAAGAGCTTAAGGAAATAGTTGATTTTCTAAAAAATCCAAGAAAGTTTATTGAGCTTGGTGCCAGGATTCCTAAGGGGGTTTTGCTTGTTGGACCTCCAGGCACAGGAAAGACATATTTGAGTAAGGCAGTGGCTGGAGAAGCTGGGGTACCATTTTTTAGTATATCTGGTTCTGATTTCGTAGAGATGTTTGTTGGAGTTGGTGCCAGCAGGGTAAGAGATTTATTCGAGCAGGCTAAAAAGAACGCACCCTGTATAGTTTTCATAGATGAAATTGACGCAGTTGGAAGAAGAAGAGGTGCTGGTCTTGGCGGAGGACATGATGAAAGAGAGCAGACTTTAAACCAGCTGCTTGTGGAAATGGATGGATTTGGAACCAATGAAGGCATTATAGTGATGGCTGCAACCAACAGGCCGGATATCCTTGATCCTGCCATATTAAGGCCAGGCAGATTTGACAGGCGTATTACTGTAGGTTTACCTGACATTAAGGCTAGGGAAGAGATTCTTAAAATTCATACAAGAAATAAGCCTTTAGATGATGATGTTGATCTGAAGGTTGTAGCAAAAAGGACTCCAGGATTTACACCCGCTGATTTAGAGAATTTAACTAATGAAGCGGCACTTTTGACTGCAAGAAGAAACTTAAAGAAAATACCAATGCATATTATAGATGAAGCTTCTATTAAAGTAATTGCAGGTCCTGAAAAGAGGAGCAGAGTCATAAGTGAAGAGGAAAAAAGGCTTACTGCTTACCACGAGGCAGGTCATGCCATTACATCAAGGCTATTACCCAATACAGATCCAATTCATATGGTGACCATAATTCCAAGAGGAGGAGCCGGTGGATTTACTGCGTATTTGCCAGAACAGGACAGATATTATATGACAAAGAAAAAGATGGAAGACCATCTTGTAAGCCTTCTGGGCGGAAGAGCAGCTGAAGCATTGGTCCTTGATGATATTAGCACTGGAGCACAAAACGATATAGAAAGAGCAACAAAATTGGCAAGGCAAATGGTTACTCATTATGGTATGAGCGAAAAGCTTGGGCCAATGACCTATGGCACAGATGAAGAGGAAGTATTTGTGGGAAGGGACTTTGGAAGAACGAGGAATTATAGTGAGGAAGTAGCTGCAGAAATAGATAGAGAGATGAGAAGCATTATAGATAAAGCTTATAACAAGGCTGAACAGCTGTTAAGAGATAATATTAACAAGCTTCATAGAGTTGCAGAAGCCTTATTGGAGAAAGAAACCCTTGATGCAAAGGAATTTGAGGAAATATTTGCAAGTGCTTAAGAAAAGGCTGTTAAATATTGGTTGCATTTTATTTAAGAAAAAATAAAAAAATTTTATAAAAAAAGAAGGAATTTGAAAATTAATGTAGAATATAATTAACAAGAGGTAGTTTTAAAAATTAAATAGTATTATTAATATTACATCAAATTTTATTTAGTACTGCTTTATTTGTGGCAATGAGGGTTAAAACCAAATTGCTTAGCAGATAAAACCCAGTATTAATGACTTTCTATTGTCATTATTACTGGGTTTTTATATTTTTAGAAAAGGAGGGGTAATAGGAGGAATAACATTGTTTTGTGTTATTAAAAACAAAAAAACAAAAAAATAAAAAAACTAAATAAAATGAAAAGAGGTGTAATTGATGAAAAAAAGAAAATTAAAGCTGTTTCACAAGATTTTTATTGGTTTGTTTTTAGGTATTATTTTGGGTATCATACTAAGTTCAATAGGTAAGGACCACCCAGTTGTAGTTAGTATTTTGCCGTGGCTAGGATTGTTAGGCGATATATTCCTAAGATTAATCAAAATGGTAGTAGTTCCATTAGTTCTGTTTTCAATAACTAGTGGTGTAGCTAGTTTAACTGAAATAAACAAGTTAAGAAGCATAGGAATCAAAACAATACTTTTCTTCTTTGGAACAGGATTTTTGTCAATAGGAACTGGATTAGTTATGGCAAACATATTTAAACCAGGTGCAGGCTTAAACATTGCTGAATTAGGTGCAGGAGCAGTGGAAATGAAAGAGCTTCCAACTGTATTTGAATCCATATTAGGACTGTTTCCAGAAAACATTTTTGATTCATTGTCAAGAGGGGAAATGCTACATATTATTTCCTTCTGTATATTTATTGGAGCAGGATTGCTTTTAATGGGGGAAAGAGGAAAGCCTATTGTAGACCTAATTGATAGAGCTTCTGAGCTTATGTATAAGGTAGTAGATATTGTTGTACAATTTACTCCAGTTGGAGTATTTGGACTTATGGCAAAGGCTGTAACAACATTTGGAGTAGGCATATTTGGACCCGTATTTAAGTTTATATTAGTAGATTATGGTGCAAACATAATCAATGTAGCAGTATGGTATTCCTTAATACTTTATTTCATAGCAAGGGTAAATCCAATAAAATTCTTCAGAAAGGGATTTGAATCCTGGGCAATAGCTTTTAGTACATGTACTAGTGCTGCTGCTCTTCCTGTAGCAATGAAAAATGGAGTAAACGAAATAGGTATTCCAAAGGAAACTGCAAGTTTCGTATTACCTCTAGGTGCTACTGCTAATATGAATGGTACTGGTATATACTTTGGAGTTGTTGTAATGTTTGCATCTCAATTGTATGGTATACCAGTTTCAATTAGCCAGCAGATTATGCTAGTTTTAACTGCAACCTTGCTATCTATAGGATGTGCTGCAGCTCCTTCAACAGGGCTTATTATTTCAATTGCACTGTTGACAAACTTGGGAATCCCATTGGATGCTATAGCATTAATAGCTGGAGTATATAGAATTGTTGACCAGATACACACTTCTACAAACTCATTAGGAGATTTAGTTGTTGCAACTGCTGTATCTGCCTTAGAAGGTGATTTAGATAGAGATTTATTGCACAATGGCGGTATGTTCGCTGAAAAGCAAACTGCTTAAGATTTATTTTAAATAGTAAAAGGAAAACGTATTACAAATAATTAGGAGGGATTTAGATGAGTTTAAACAAAGCTCCAAAAAACAATGTATTTTATAGGAACCAAAATTGGCATTATCCTCGCATTGTAAGAGGAGAGGGAATATACCTTATTGGAGAAGATGGAAAGAAATATATTGATGGGTGTTCAGGTTCTGCAGTAGCCAATATAGGCCATGGAAATAAAGAAATAGCAGAATTTGCAAAAGAACATATAGAAAGAATAGCATTTACTCACCTATCACGCTGGACAGTGGATTCAATAGAAAAATGTGCAGAAAGAATAGTTAAATGGAGTCCTGAAGGATTAAACCACGTGTATTTTGTATCTGGAGGCTCAGAAGCTACAGAAACTGCTATAAAAATGGCTAGACAATATTTTGTTGAAAGGGATGGCCATAAGACTAGCAAATGGAAAATCATATCAAAATGGTTTTCCTACCATGGAGCTACATTAGGTTCACTATCCATGACTGGTAGTATTGGAAGAAGGAAGATTTATGACCCATTATTATCCAATTTCCCAAAGATCAACCAGTTCTACCATTACAGAAATCCATGGGGAGCTAAAACTTTAGAGGAGACAAGCATATTGGCAGCTCAAGAGCTAGAAAGAGAAATATTAAGACAAGGCCCTGAAAACGTTGCTGCATTTATTTCAGAGCCAGTAGTTGGTTCTGCAGCTCCAGGAGTACATCCAGAAAAGATTTACTTCGATATGGTAAGGGAAATTTGTGATAAATATGATGTTCTGTTCATAATGGATGAGGTTATGGCAGGAACAGGCAGAACAGGCAAGAAGATGGCTAGTGAACATTTCGATGCTAAACCAGATATTCTTGTAGTAGCTAAAGGATTAAGCTGTGGATATACACCAATAGGCGCAGCAATTTGCAACGATGAAATATTCGACACCATAATGGTAAAAGGTTCAGGGAACTTCATCCACGGACATACTTATGCTGGTAATCCATTATCCTGTGGAATAGCTAATAAGGTTATGGAAATTGTTGAAAGAGAAAACTACATTGAAAACTGTGCAATCCAGGGAGAATACCTAATGGAAAAATTACAGGCTCTATATGAATATCCAATAGTTGGAGATATAAGAGGAAAGGGCCTTATGATTGGTATCGAATTTGTAAAAGATCAAAAGACTAAGGAACCATTTGAAACATCTGTAAACGTAAAAGGAAAGATTACTGACAATACCTTAGAAGAAGGTTTAGTAGTATATCCTGGTGGAGGATCTGTTGATGGAGTAAGAGGAGACCACATATTATTAGCACCACCAATTAATATTACTAGAGAAGAAGTTGACCTATTATACGATAGACTGGAAAGAGCAATTAAAAAGACTACTGACCAGGTACTAGGAGAGAAGGCATTCTAAGGAGGCTTTAAAATGGATTATAGAAAGAATAAGTTAATAATAACAGTAGCACCTACTGGAAATGTTCCTACAAAGGAATTAAATCCCAATACCCCTGTTACTGTTGAAGAGATAGTGGAGGACATAATAAGATGTAGAGAGCTGGGGGCATCTGTAGCTCATATACATGTCCGCGATAAGGAAGGCAAACCTACAAGCGATAGAGAGATATATAAACAAGTATTAGAGGAATTGGAAAG
>Ga0134103_1000491_pt1 | contig 48052 bp, 41 predicted proteins | sample 14_taG_2_FD_94445 | JGI IMG/M metagenome (GOLD analysis project Ga0134103, IMG submission 94445) | Switchgrass degrading microbial communities from high solid loading bioreactors in New Hampshire, USA - 14_58_20_212_A1 metaG | ecosystem: Engineered > Bioreactor > Semi-continuous > Anaerobic >...
ACCATAGTTGAGAACCTCCTGTATGTTTGGATTGGACACCTAAATCATACATGATTTCTCACTATGGTTGTTAATTTTTTTACTACATTTTACCTGTTGCATTTAATTTTACAATTAACCATACTATATATGTTAATTTGCAGGAAATAAAATTCTTGACGGATTAAGTTTATCAATTATTAACGAAAGTGAATTTTTTTCTGCACGAATCATTGTTTTTTCGACACGAAATAATGTATAGCCTCCAATTTATACATTCAATTGTATATAAAGAAATAAGCTTATACTTGAAAATACAAGGGACGGAGGAATGTTTATGCTTCAAATTGCACTTTGCGACGACAATATTGCCGATTTATTCAATATGCTCGAACTCTTGAACGAATATAAATCATCAAAGCATATGAACTTTGAATACGCAGTTTTTACCAACGGATTTGAGCTGATTTCTTCTTTAAATAAAGGAAAGCAGTATGACATATATTGCTTAGATATTGTGATGCCGGGTTTTACAGGTATTGATGCAGCAAATGAAATTCGTAGTTTTGATAAAACTGCTCCCATATTATTTTTCACCTCATCAACTGAATTTGCTTTGGAAAGTTATTCAGTGAAAGCCATCAACTATGTACTGAAACCCATCTCAAAGGAAAAGCTGTTCTCTACCTTTGATCAGCTTTTTGAACAGATAGAGGCACAAAAAAAAGAGGATGTAGTTATTGTAAAGAGCAATGACGGCATTCAAAAAGTATTTATTTCAAATATTGTATATGTAGAGGTTATCGGAAGAAATGTTTTGTATCATTTAATTTCCGGAAAGGTAATCGAATGCACCGAGTCTTTTTCCACTGCTTGCAATAAACTGCAGAAATATGGGTGCTTTCTGAAAACTCATCGATCCTATCTTGTCAATATGAAATATATAAATACTATAGAAAACCATCAGGTTACTTTACAAACCCTTGCCTCTGTTCCCATTGCCCAGGGAAAAGCAAAGGATGTTAAGCAACAGTATCTAAATTACCAAATGGAGGAAGAATAAATAAATGCCGGAAACTATCATTGCATTAGCCCGTTATTATATTACATTATTGTTCGGCACAGCAATAGCAGTAAGCTTCGCAGGAATGCCACGCACACGGAAAAACTATGTCGCTGTCGGATGCCTGACTGTTTTGTTATTTGCTTTGCAGTTAATCTGCTTAAAAACATGGGGTATGACCATAGCCTATAAATTGTATCCCCTGCTTTCTCATTTACCTATTGCTGTTTTTATTGCGGTATACCTGAAACGTCCATGGCTTATTTCACTAACTGCGGTATTTACATCCTTTCTGTGTTATCAGCTTCCCCGCTGGTTCGGCACAGCCTTAGGTACAGTTTTTGGGAGTGTTTCCATGGACCATATAGGCTATATTGCTGCTGCATTTTTGATATACTGTTTCTTGCAGAAATATGCGGCAAAATCGGTCCAGCACATGATAGAACGCTCTGTTAATTCCTGTCTGCTTTTTGGTGTCATGCCGGCTTTCTATTATATTTTCGAGTATACCTTCACTGTTTACACTGACTTTATGTACAGCGGTACACGGGTAGCCGTACAGTTCATGCCTTTTATAACTTCTGCCTTTTATTTTGTTTTTGTCCTCCTTTACTATACCGAAACTCAAAAGCAGGCTAGCATACAAAGAGAAAAAGATATGCTGGATACCCAATTTAACCGGGCGCAAAAAGAATTTGAATCTTTACGCCAAATGCAGCAAAATGCCGCATCTTATCGGCATGATATGCGCCATCATTTAGCTCTCTTGCAAAGAATGGCAATAAACGGAAATATAGAAGAGATCAATGAATATCTGCAGACTGTACAGACTGACTTAGATGCCATCACCCCTGTACGCTTTTGCGAAAATGAAACTGCCAATCTCATTTTGTCATCTTTTGCTGCTAAGGCAAAAAAGTCAAAAATCCGGCTGACTCTGGATGTAAAGCTGCCCGATTCATACCCTTTGAGCGACACCGAGCTTTGTTCCCTACTATCAAACGTGCTGGAAAATGCCATTCATGCCTCGGAAAAAATAGATGATGTCAATAAACGCATCATACAGCTTCGAATCTTTTCGAAAAATAACAAACTATGCCTTGATATTCGAAATTGCTATCAGACAGAGCCGATTTTTCATCACGGTATGCCAGTATCAAAAGAGCCTGGACATGGCTTTGGAACAAAAAGCATGGCTCATATAGTTGAAAAATACGGCGGTGTGTTTCGGTTTTCGATTAATGACGGCTGGTTTATATTCCAAGCCACTATATAATACACCCATTGCCAAATCTTTTATAATTTCTTATAAAAGAAATGTTTCAAATATCACCCACAAAAATTTTTAGCCACAAAAAATTAATTGATATCATTTGATAAAAATGGGTAAGTGCTCAATGTTAAGTATGAACCGGGCTTGTTTTTTCAGCAGCTCGCTTTTAGAATCTAATGTAGCCGCAGAATATTTAAAATAATTAATCATTTCCAAATCAGTAATACTGTTTCCCATGACAAAAATTTTATCCTCGTCAAAATTATTCAGCTGGCAAAGCTTAAGTATTCCCTTCAGTTTACTTGCTTCATTGGAGGTTATATTGGCAATATCCCTCTCAATAGTTACTTTCAACATGGAATTTGATTGTATGGCTAATGTTATATATTTCTTAAAAGAAATCACTTTATATACCGAATCTTTCTCTTTATACACTCCTATTTTCGGTATATCCGATAATACTTCCAGTGCTTCTTTCTTTATAGCCACTGCCTCTTTATAGTTCAAACCGAAATCAACTATCTGTCCGCCATTTGCAAATACCCCGCCACTTATATACTTCTTTACAGGATTGCACTTTTTCATCGCAATGTGTAAAGGCAGGGATGTGGCAAGATAAATCCTTAATTTGTCCTTTAGAAACCGTATGGTCTCTGCAGCTTTTTCACAAATTTCTCCCAATTCATCGGTTATTGTACCGTCAACATCCAAAAATACAGCTTCCATATCTTTTTTTTCGGGAAGTCTTATATAGGTATACTCCCCAAAGTATTTTCCAACATCCAAATCAATTCTGTTGGAATAGGACAAATAACAGTCGCAAAACTTCCTGTCACATTTAAAGGATTCCACAGGATTTTGTTCCTTATATATATTTAACAGCCTGTTTTTATTCAAATGACAGGGAAAAACATCGCCATTGGCTCTGATAAAAACGCTGCTGACCCCTGCACTGCAGCAACTGTCCCTAACTCTGTGCCGTTGCAGCTCATTGCAAAAAAGGGGATCTACTTCCATCAATGATATAACCTCGGATTTTGTATATCTTGTCTCCTCCCTCTCCTTCGCATTAATCCACAGATACACATCCTTGGGTAGTTTCCTTCTAAGTTCAAATACGTATCCCAAATCACCGGGGATTGCAACAATCCCTGCGCATAAATCAATACAGGTTTTTAGCTGCTTAACCTTGTATACAAATTCGTCAACAGACACCATTTCACGATGAAAGCTGGCCCACAGCTTGACTTTCGACAAATCAGCCTTTAAAGCTTTCAGCTTCTCTAAAAACTTAAATGCATCAAAACTTAAATTGGTTTGACAGGATATATATTTACATTTTGGATTTGCAGCAAGTCTTCCGACAGCTTCGACATAATAGTCATGTATAAGCCCCTCTCCATAGGGAGTAAAAAAAATTGAAACTTTATTCTTAAATTCCGTATTATCAATAAAGTCGCAAAACTTTTTCAGGCTTTCCTCGTCCTTTATAAGTTCGGTTTTACCGGGCTTTTTCCTGGCAAAACAGCAATAGGAACAGGAGTAGTTACAGGAAGACAATAAACCTCTGTAATATATGTTTTTTACCTTTTCAATCATCACAAAACCTCTCCATTTTCTCCAAAACCGCATCGGATATGAGCATAGGCCCAATATAGTCGGACAAAGAAAGACCAAGGGGTGTAAGTTTTATCCTTCCTTTGGCTTCTATAATCCATTCTTCGCTGCTGAATTTTTGAAATATGGGAAAATCCTCGTATAAATTTGTTCCAAACAGCCTCTTATACTCAGCTAAAGGCACTCCTCCATAATAAAAAAGATTTTTTATTATAAATCTCCTCTTCAGTTCATCACTGTTAAGCTTATAGAAGCTAAGTCGGCTGAAAAACTCTTTTCGCTTAATATATTTATCTATAAGCTCCATACTTTTGGATTGTTTTGATGTATACCTTTCGCAAAAATGAAGGTTTCCTATGTAACTTCTGCCTCCGCAGCCGAGAGCAATCATATTTTCAAATCCGCAGCTTTCCTCTTTTGAAGGTTTATCCTTTACAAATCTTCTCATGGAAGTTTGAAAATATCCCTTATCTTTTAAAAATTCGCATATCATAAAATACATTCTGTACTGAAGCTCGGTATTTATATCGAAGTCCGTGAATATGCCCGTATTCGGTCTTTTATATAGAGGGTAAACGAATATCTCATCCGGCTCATAGGAGGCAGCCCTTTCCAATGAATATCTCAAACTTTCAAAGCTTTGTGATTCTATCCCATATATCAAGTCAATATTTAGCGTATCAAAACCCACATATTTTAAGTCTTTAAGGGCTTTTTCTACTTTGTCGGTATTGTGAAACCTTTTCAGTTTGTCCAATTCTTTCTGTACAAAGGACTGAACACCTATACTTACCCTGTTTACATTCCTGGATTTTAAGAACATCAATTTTTCAATGGTGGTCTGATTGGGGGAAGTTTCTATAGATATACTTACCTTTCTCAAATCTATTCCGAAATAGCCCTCAGCTATATCAAACAACTTCTCCAGCTGATTTATGGAAAGTATAAGAGGCGTTCCGCCGCCAAAAATCAAGGATTTAAATTGAACACCTTCAAAATCCAATACTTCTCTGTAGTTTTCGGCGTGGCGTTTAACCGCCTCAATATAACTGTCAATTTTTTCATCACTTTCCCACGGTATGGAAAACAAATTGCAATACCCGCATTTATTTTCACAAAAGGGTATATGAAAATACAGGACTATAGGATTTTTAGCCAACTCTGAGCTATACTCACTCAAATCCAAATTTTCAATATATTGATAAGCAGTCTTATGGGGATAACTGTACATATACTGCCTATAAGCATTATGTATCGCCATAGTTTCACCTTCTTACAATATAAAATGCTTATAGGGAACTGTATAAACTATTTCATGGGACAAGCAGTGAAAATGATAGCCGTCTTCTCCATAACAGCTTCCGTGGTCAGAGCAGGCTATGACAAAGGTTTTGCCCCTTGCTCTGAACAAATCAAACAGTCTCTCTATATGGCTATCCACATAGCGCAGTGCTGCAGCATGGGTCTCCACTGAGTCTCCTTTTGCACCTTCAACATAGAAATAATTGGGATAATGAATACTGTCTATGTTCAAATACATAAATATTCTCTTATCCGAATCAAATTCTTTAAGTTTTCTTTCGATAAAGTCCAACTGATTTTCAAAGCTGTTTTTTATGTGGCAGCTAAAGGACGGATGCCAATAACTGTACTTGAAAAGCTTTGGAAGAACTCTGTTTATTTCCGTTCTTTTGTTAAAGAAGCCAACCCCGCCGACACATATGGTTTCATAACCTACCTTTTCAAGCCCTTCTACAAAAGTGGCACCTTCGAACAAAAAAGCCCCCTTAGGCGCAGGCATATTTGCAAGCATATCCTTAGGGATAAAAAGTCTTTCCATTTCAAACATCGGTATCGGCTCCGCAGGAGTCGGCAAAAATCCCGCAAACATTGCCAGATGGGACGGATATGTGAAATTTCCCGGTGCATGACGCTTTTCCCATTTACCGTATTTGTTGAGATTGGGAGTGCCGTTATTCTCCTGTTCATTAAAGGCCACATCATATCTTAATGTATCCAAACACACAAATAAAATATCGTGGGTACCTACAATCTCATTCATATCCACCGAGTATTTGGCTTTAGTAATATCTCCTAAGACTTTCATCGGTATTTCCTTGTTTAAACTCTCCATAGTTCACCATCCTGATCAGTTGATTCTTGTAGATTCTGTTTTCATTATATATATCCCGGTAAATCAAATCTCCCTGGGCATTCATTTCTATAATCACGGGCTCTAAATTTCTCCCCTTAAGAAGTATATCTATTCCTGCACAATTTAAGCCTTTAAAACAAGCCAACGCATCCTTGCACAGCTCCTCTATCCTACAAATCACTGTTTGGGGAAGATTTAGCAAATTTATATCCAAAGCATTGTTGTTTAAATGCAGATTTGTTATGGGAAAACCTGAGCACCTTGCCACCATAAATTCTATTTTACCAAATTGCCAAACCACCCTTATATCATAGCAAAGGTTATTGTATTTGGGTTTCGGGATCCATTTTTCAACAATACAATGCTTCGAGAGGATAAAATTTACCATATCCTCTATTGTTTCAGTTCGGTCAATTTTTCGAATCTTTTTTGTATTGACAAACCTTCCTTCCGCCTTGTCAATTGATGTATAGACAATCTCGGCACCAGTCCTCAGGTTATATCTGTAAGCTATTATTCCGGCTGCACCCGAGCCATATCTTGGCTTTATGAATAAATTGCAAGTTTTATTTTCTCTTATGTATCGTCTTAAGGCATCTATATGGGGAAACACTTCATCTATCAAAGGAGTAACGGGAATACCGTTTTTTATAAGAACCTCTTTGCATTTTCTCTTATCGAGGGTAGCCATGATGCTTTCCGGAGAGTTCAGAAAAGTCAGTTTCTTGTTTGCGCCAATGTCTTCCAAATAATCGGTATACCCTCTTACCAGCATATTGAGATTGGATATATCGGAATCTTTGTATTGCGGCGGATCCAATTTTACTATGGTGTCTTTTTCAACGTTAGCCGGATATGAACCAATCTCGCAAAAACCGACTTCAATCCCCAACTCTTCGGCTGCCTTTAAAAAATAATCCTTTCGTTTTGTTCCCGACTGCCCTATTAAAATAATACTCATAGGCAAAAATCCTTACTCAGTCAGCATGGGATAATTTCCATACTCCTCATCGTTTTCCATCTGTTCATCCAAATTAATGTTTATGGGAAGCATTTTTAATTTCATCATGTATTCATCACTGATAAAATGATAATGCAAGTCCAATAATTCCAAGTGCTTTAGCTTATTCGCATTGTCCAAAATAATCTGTGCACCCCTGTCGGAAAGAGTTCCGTTGGAAAAATCCAAAACCTTAAGATTTGAAACAATGTCCGAGTTTAAAACCACTTCAACAATTTCATCCTGAATTTCACTGTCACCCAGGCCTAGATATTCCAAATTTTTAAAATTCTTATTTTCAATAAGTTTTTTAATATCTTCAATACTTCCATCAAAACCGTAATTTTCAACGCCAAGATACAAATTGAGCTTTTTGAGTTTAGGCAAATTTGAATTGGCAATTTCCAAAATTACTGACTTAGGGAGCCCGCCGCAGATAATTTCCAGAGATTCCAGCTCAGAATGATTCAACTCACCCAGGCTAAGACCGTTACTTCCTTTAATTATCAAATGTTTCAGATTCTTTAAGGATTTTATCAATTCGCTGTAATCTCCCTGCTCTATCCAAGAAACTTCACACTCTTCAGACTCCATATCTCCTATAAAAAGGGTTTCAATATGAGAGAATTTTTCGCTGTTTTGAGCAAACATGTCAATAATGGGCTGACAGCTGTTATCGTAGGTTTCTCCCCAGCATCCTACAATTATGTTCTTAATGGTACTTAAATCGGGATCGTTCATTATTTCTTCAGCCAGTGTTGCGGCATCCTTGCCTCCATCCTCATAATCCTCATACTCGTAGAAGTATTTTTTTACATCCTTCATATCATGCACCTCCTCGATTAGTATACCAGATTTAATCAAGGTTTGTAACTATTGGTTTTTTTCAGTGTTCAATCAATTTTAGATTTTTGATAAAATTAGATAATTTTATTAGTAACAATGTATCAGATAATATGATTAGGAGTTTTTTGTTATTAGCATTTAAAAGGTATATTTTTTTAGCAACACAAATTATTAATAAACCTATTGACAAAATAGGAATTTATATTTTAGAATAATATAAAAATAAAATTGCTATTTGGTGTTTACAGTACCGCTTAAAAATTTAATAATATGAAGGTTGACCAGAAAACTGGAGACTAAATTTTTCCTTTCTTTAGAGGATGAATTTAGTCTTTTTTATTCCCTTCAATCTAATAACTTTATACTTCCACACTGTTTTAAGCTTTAATTAATAAATTCAATTCTCATAAATGGAGGGCAAACAGCATGGGTACAAAAGCATTGCAGGCATTAAAAGACCTATCAATGAAATCCGCAGCAATAATATTGTTTATTTTGCTTTGGGAAACAGCACCGCGTATCGGCATGGTGGACAGAATGTATCTGCCGCCTTTCAGTGAAGTGATTACAGCATTGGTTAAACTCATTATATCCGGTGACCTGTTCATCCACATAGGTTCCAGCTTGAAAAGGTCCATGGGCGGGTTGTTTTTAGCCGTAGCCATAGGAATACCCCTGGGTATATTTATAGGATGGTTTAAATCGATTGAAAAATTTTTAGATCCTTTGCTTCAGATATTCAGGAACACATCAACCCTTGCCCTATTTCCCGTATTCATTTTGCTTTTCGGGCTCGGTGAACTGTCAAAAGTGGCAATTATATTCTGGGGCACCCTATGGGCAACACTTCTTAACACCATAAACGGTGTTAAAAACATAGATCCTCTGTTAATCAAAGCCGCACAGTCAATGAGTGCCTCCAATTTCTTTATTTTCCGAAAGATCGTGCTTCCCGCAGCCACCCCGTCAATTATAACAGGCTTCAGACTGAGTGCCTCCACATCAATACTTATACTGGTTGCGGCAGAAATGTTAGGCTCCAACTCGGGACTAGGCTTTCTTATATTCTATTCGGAGCAAAAATATGATATTGCAGAAATGTATTCCGGAATTTTGACCATTTCTGTTCTGGGGCTCCTTATCAATTACCTGATTGTTGCTTTTGAAAGACGTCTATTGGTATGGAAAAAAGCTGAATGATTAATTATTTTACAGACCGTCCGTTTAAATCAACCGTAAATGACATGAATTACAAACAAATAAACAGTATTTTTTTGGAGGTTAATAATTATGAAGATTTTCAACTTAAAATTCTTATTGATGATAACACTTATATTTGCTTTGCTGACAGCTTCTTCAGGATGCAGCAAATCCGGAAGCACGGGTACATCATCTAACAGGGGAAGCCTTAGCAACAATTCGGCAAGCTCCGGTGAACAATCGGATTTTGATGTTATAAGACTTCCAAGTTCCTCGAATCCTCTCAACGTGGATACAATAACCATAGCAGAAGAACTTGGCTTTTTCAGAGAGCAAAAAATTAAAATCGAAAGAGTCGGTATTGTTCCCTGGGCACAGCTTATTCCATCCCTTGTTTCGGGAAAACTGGATTTTGCCAGCGGTCATATAAATCGTGTCGCTGCCGCTGTTGCCGCCGGAGCAAAAGTTAAAGCAGTGGCTGCAAATACATTGACAACTAAAGAAAAGCCCCACATGACCTTTGTAGTCAAAGAAGAAAGTCCTATTAAAACTCCCGAGGATATTTTGGGTAAAAAGATTGCGATAATGGCCTATGGAGGCTGTAATGAATATACTCCCTATGAATACCTGAAAAAGAACGGTATCAGCGATCCAAAAGGCAAATTTGAGATTGTGGTTGTACCGGCCGGAAAAGAAGAGGAAACACTAAGAAAAGGTGAAGTAGAAATTGCCGGAACCCATGACGACCCTGCAAACTTATTGGACCGCGGCGGTGTAAGGATTCTTTTTACAGACTACGACATATGGCAAGATGTCGGAGGTCAGGCCCCATACTTTGCAGCAGAATCCTTTATAAATAAAAATCCCGATCTTGTCCGGCGTTTTGTAACGGTTATAGGAAAAGTAAACAAGTGGATCAACGAAAATCAGGAAAAGGCAATAGAAATTAACGCAAAAGTATATAATGTTGACGCTTCAAAAGTAAGAGTGGGATATTACGTCTCCGATGCCATAATAAAAGAAGATACCGTACAGCTGTGGATAGACATTTTGAACGGCTACAACGAGTTGAAAAGAGACTTAAAGGCAAGCGAAATATACACCAATGAATTTAATCCCAATTATAAAAAATAGTCATTACCTAAATTGAATTGAGAATAAAACCTATATCAAACCAAATTAATCTTATATGAAAAGGAGGAATTTTTATGGGTTTATTACATGATAAATCTGTCCCCGGAAGAGAAGAACGCCTGAAAGCCAGTATGGCTTATGGAGGTTCTGCTTGCAATTTGGCAAGAGCAGATAAAGTATGTCTAAGAAACCAGGAGAGATCTTTTTCTCAGGCAGGATTATGCCAATTGCTCCCCACATTGGGAATGCTGTCGACACTGCCCGACACGGCAATAATTGTCTACGGTGCCATCGGCTGCGCTTCCACCGGATTTGGTGCAAATATCAGCAGCAGGTTAAGGCATGTACAGATGGGCAGAACCGCCATCAAAGACACTGTCTGGATATCGACTAACTTAACGGAAAGTGAAGTTGTACATGGCGGAGAACAAAGGCTGGAAGAAACCATATACAAAACCTATGAAGAATTAAAGCCCAAATCAATAGTAGTTCTTCAAACTTGCGCACCATCGGTTATCGGTGATGACCTTTACAGTGTAATTGACCGTGCAAGGAAAAATCTCGATATACCAATCCTCGCTTCAACCTGTGAAGGCTTTAAGACCAAAATATGGGCAACAGGCTATGATGTAGCCTTCCACGCCATTGTTCACGGCTTTATCGAAAATGACAAGGAAGGCCGTCCTCCCCGCAAAGAAGGCCGCAAGGAAGGTGAAAAACCGATTGTAAACATTATAAATCTTGCTTCTGTAGGTCTTACCGATGAGAACGAAATCCGGAGAATGCTGAACAGTATAGGCATTGAAGTCAATATCGGTCCTAACTTTGCTTCAAGAGAAGAAATCAGAAGAATGACCCAGGCCGATCTTACTGTAAGTATATGCCCTACCCACGATGATTACTTTATTGATTACCTGCACAAGGAATACGGTATACCGTATGTATTAAGAGACATGCCCATCGGTCTGGAAAATACTAAAAACTGGCTTTTGGACATTGCCGAAAAGGTAGGCCTTAAAAAGGAAGCAGAAAAGTTTATAGAAGAGGAAACCAAAAAGACGCTTAAAGCCGTTGAAAAGTTTCTTCCCTATTTAAAGGGCAAAAAGGTATTTTTAAGTGCCGGAGAATTCAGGGCTTTAGTCACCGGAATGCTCGTTCAGGAACTCGGAATGGAAGTAATCGGTCTTAGAGCTTATCATCACGATCACTTCGGTGACGAGTTTTACGGCAAGCTTGTTGAAGCGCAAGGCGGTAAGGATTTTGTAGTGGATATCGCAAACTTCCAACCCTTTGAGCTTATGAACATTTTGAAAAAAGTCAAACCGGATCTTTTCATTGGCCATGTGTCCGATAATCTATCGGCTGCAAAGCTTGGTCTGCCTGCTGCTACCATTTTCAGAGTATTTGATTATTATGTGGGTTACAGAGGTTTTTACGAGTTTGCCAAGAAAATGACAAGAGTTCTAAAGAACCCTGCTTTCAACAAAAAGCTTTCTGAAAATGTAGTTCATCCTTATAAAAACAACTGGTATGAAGAAAATCCATTTAAATTTATTAAAGCTGTTAAAAACGAGGATACTGACGATGTTCAGGAAGTTTACAACTACTATGAATTTTCAGCCCGGAAAGGAGTAATATAGATGAGCGGATACATAGAAAGACCCCGTTACCAATGTGCCTTAGGCGGTGCATTGGCAACAATCAGTTCCATTGACAGAGCCGTTGCAATAGTTCATTCTGCACCAGGTTGCAGTTCAAGCGCCGACAGTGCTGCGAATGTAGGAAGCGGCTACTGGGGTGCCACATACTGCGGCGGCCGTTCCACACCAAGTACAAACATTCTGGAAAAGGAAATAATATTTGGCGGTGAAAACAGGCTCAGAGAACAAATTGAATCAACCCTGTCGATAATTGACGGAGATCTGTTTGCAGTTATAACAGGATGCATGACCGATATAATAGGCGATGACGTGGTATCTGTTACAGAAACCTTCAGGAATGATGGAAAAAATATTATTGTTGCCGAAACCGGAGGATTTAAAGGCAACTCCTCCACAGGTTATGACCTTATATTGGAAGCAATTTTTGCCCAATTTACAGAAAGAGGACTGGAAAAAGACCCTAAAGTTGTAAACATACTTGGCCTGGTTCCGTCCCAAGATGTTTTCTGGAGAGGAAATCTCACCGAATTAAAGAGAATTTTAAACGAGCTTGGAATTGAAGCCAATACATTCTTTACTCCGTTTGACAATGTGGATTCATTAAAAACCGCATCCAAGGCCTCTTTAAACATCGTACTATCAAAAGTTCACGGTATTAGAGCTGCAGAAGCCTTTGAGGATATTCATGGAACTCCGTATATTTCTCTTCCTCTTCCGATAGGGCCTACCGCCACCGAAGAATTCCTCAGGGAGCTCGGAAAGAGCCTTGAAATTTGCAAAGATAAGGTGGATAAAGTAATAAACAAAGAAAAAGCATGGTATTACAATTACATACACAGCCTTACCGATTTATACAACGACCTTGACCTTCAAAGATATGCAGTCGTCATAGGCGATTCAAACTACGGATATGCCATAACCAGATTTGTATGCGATGATTTAGGCTGGATTCCTTCATATACAGCCATCACAGACATACTTACCGACGAACAGAAAGAAACAGTAAAAAAACAGTTTGACTACTTACCTGAAGATTTACGGCCAAAACTGATATTCGAGGAAAGCACAAGCAAAATAGCAAAACTTATTCTTGAAGACTTAAAAAGCATTCCAAGCGAGTACAATCATGCCATAAACCCTGCTTTCGTTTTGGGAAGCACACTGGACAGAACTTTGGCAGCAGAGCTAAAAGCAGGCTTCTTCGGTATATCTTACCCAATCGTAAACAGAGTTATAACTGACCAGAGTTATATAGGATACCGCGGCGGCTTAAGGCTTGCAACCGATTTATTCAGTGTAATTTTAAGCAACAGGTAAAACCCAAGATTTTTATATCAACACTTTTTCAAAATATTTAAAGCTCATAGCATGATAAGCTATGAGCTTATATATCTTGTATATGCAGTAATTTGCAATTCCTACTCGGTTAGATTCTGTTTTCTTGCAAACTCACCTATTTTTTTGTCTGCGTTTGAAATGTGTTTTGTCAGCCAGTCAAGAATAAACTGGTTAGCTTTTAAGATTACCGTTATGTTTGCCCCTGCTACTTCGTAATCCTTTCTTAATTCAGCCAATTTTTTGATAAATTCTTCATGCATTTTTTTCTGTTGGTCCAATTCAGGATAATTGATTCTTGCCATGTATGCCTCTTCGTCTTTGAAATGAGTCTTTGTGTATTCATCCAGAAAATCAAACATTTGAATAATATATTCCTTTGACTTTCTGTTTTTGCCTGCTTCAAAAAGCTGATCGGCTTTCTCAAACCATTTCTTGTGCTGGGCATCGATTAAATCTACTCCAACTTCCAAGTTCTTTGACCATAACAGCGCCATAGTACGCCTCCTAACACTTTAATAAAATTCAATACATCACCTATTTATTCTTTAAACTGCTTATACCGTCCCATTGATAATATTTTACATTTCCAATATCATTATACCTTTAATTTTTATCCTTAGTCCGATTTTAATATCGGAAAAATTTTCAAACAACTTAACGCTTTTAATATAAATGCTGAGCCTTTTTTAAGTACTATAAATTAATACAAAAGTGTAATTTGTTTTATACTTCTAAATTATTTTGTTAAAATACATTTTACTATTGGAAATAACATTTAAGGAGGCTATATGGAAAATAAAAAGTCGGTTTTAATTCTTGTTTCCTATTTGGTTGTACATCCGGAAAATGAATTGGATAATAACGATAGAGTACCTGATAATGCTTTCGTTTTCTTTGATGCTGTCAACAAACTCCTGGTCACAGTTATCAATAATACCATCAGAGACAAAAGGATCAGCTAAGATATCTCAAAAAGAATCACGCTGTTTTCCGTTACATACTGAATATTTTCATATAACAGTTTTATGCCATCGAGCATGGCTTGTCCGGCGTTATCCTCGTCAGCACCAAAAAAGTCGTTGCAGTAATCTTTCAGCTCAGTTTCATCGAAATTTTCAGGTTTTAATTTATCTAAATATTTCAACTTATGCTCTTGTGTAAAAATGAAAAAGGTTGACTCTCTTTCTTTTGATATGTACTCAGATATCTCGTCATACGAGGATTTCATAAGGTCTATCCCTTTTTCTTTCAAGTATTCCAGTAAAGCTAAATAGACATACCCAGACCAGCCATAATCCTTCAGTTCCTTTGTATTATTATCCAAGTAATCCAAAAACTCGTCCTCAGCTTTACGAAACCAACCTTTTTTAGGCTTTGACCCTGATTTAATTTTTAATTCTTCAAGTTTTGATATATCAATAAGATTGAACAATGCAATAGCAGACATCTTAATTCCCCCAAAAGTCTATATATTTATATAAGTTAAAAATAAACTATTATTAAGCTTGTAGTAAATGCTTTTATGGCTAATCCCCAACAGTTCAGCTTGCCTTTTTTTGCTTAATTTCTTTTCTTCTATTCCACAATATCCCCCGTTTCATAAGTTCCTCTTAACACTCCGGATGCAATTATGTTTCCCTTTGTTCCTTTTGAAGTATCAAGGGCTGCAATGATATCATCAATCGATGGATTTACATTGTCAAAGCGACCTAAATAGGAATCCGGCGAGTCCTTCAGTGCAAAAACCCTTACCTCATATGTATGAACTCCTCTTGGCGGATAAGGGCCGACATATTGACTGTTCTCAAGTTCTGCTCCCAACTCCAGTTCCGTAACCTTAACATCTTTTGCGATCCAGTGACACCAGTTACCCGCTGTAATATCAAACATATAGATGGCATAATAAGAAGCCGATTCTACCGGAGTCCAGGATAATTGAGGTGATTTATTTTTCCCATCGGATGATGTGATAATTGATTTCCACTTTCCTTCACTGTTTAAAGAAGTGGAAGTAATCTCAATTTCCTTTAACGTTTTGGTTGTCTCTTCGGAATTTTGGGGTTTAGAGCATGCAACAAAGGTGGTAACTATAAATGCCAATATTATAAAATATGTAATAAACCGTTTCAAATTATCACTCTCCCAACTTTTTATCCTTTAATGAATTATAATAATGTAACTTAGGAAAATAAGCAAGAAAAATGTACATCTGTATTTAGACTTTAGGTATTGCAGTTTTGGGTTAAACCAAGTGAGAACGGTATCATTCCCTTTTCAAAGTATCCGAAAAAACAAGCTTCAAAATGCAGTGCGCTGGCAGGAGATAGCTGCCCATATATTGCAATAAAAGGATGCGTTTTTCGCTTTGCTACATTTCAAAGTTTTTCTACGGCATCCTTTCAATTTCATAAATTATACTCTTCGTAAAGTTTTGAGAACACTAGCTTCACATCTCTTCTGTAACTCTTTTCATTATACGCCCAAATTCGTTATGTTTTTTATTCTATAAGGAATAACTTACCGATAAATATATTATTCTTGTCAAGTATAACTTCAAATGCATCACCAAAATCAAATTCTTATTTTTTAAGTTTCTTCCTCTTATCTTAAATGCATTTTGGCACATTATATTACTTTTTCCCTGTCTTCTTTATCGAATTCAGATACTACTTTTTTGAATTTTATATAGGACTATTAGAATAATTGGCTAAAAGGCGATTATTTTCCTTTGTTTTGTTATAACTTTGTATGTTTATCAAGCTGTTCTTTTATATTTCTTCCAGCATACATAATACGTATGACAGAAACAATCATCTTTTCTTTGTTCGGAATATAAAATACAACAAAATTGTCTACAGGCATAACCCGAAGTCCTCTGCTATGCCACGGTTCTTTTTCATAAGCACGGAAGCGCCAAGGCAGCTGATTTAGCGCATTAATTTTTTCTTCAAAGCGTTTTAATTGACTAGCTGCAATGTCCGGGGATTGCAATTCAAACGCAATGTATTCATATATATCTCGCAAATCATTCTCCGCCCGCGTTGATATTTCTATTTCATAAATCATCATTTATATTCCTTACGAAGGTCTGAGAATACCTGATTTGCAGGCTTTGTACGTCCGTTCATTACATCTTTGTATCCTTTTTCCAACTCTGTGTTAATCTGTTCATCAGTTAATATGCTCATATCTAACAGTTTATCCTGCGGAATTTTTACATCAAAAGGAATACCTCTATGAAGAATAATCTGCTTATAAAACATATTGATGGCATTGGAAGCCGAAATTCCAAGTGTTGCAAGAATTTTCTCCGCCTGTTCCTTTATTTCCGGTTCTATTCTTACATATAAATTAGCTGATTTGGTTGCCATTATATATCCCTCCTTTTCGTGAATGCTCTAAATATACTCTATAATTATATTATATTCATTTGTGCGTACATATGCAATACATTGTCAAAATAGCTGTCTGTAAATGTCAATAAAAATTTGGTTCTTCCCATAGTTAGTTGTAAAATTAATACGAATACGGAAGGTAGAAGATTCGGGACAATAAAATCGTCCTGTTTCAACTAACTATGTAAAGAACCAATTATACACCGGCGTTGACAAATATATTTCCCTATTCAACTTCCTCAAGCCACTCTTTAGAATCTGCATCACTGGGCATACGCCAGTCGCCCCTTGGGGACAGGCTTATGGTTCCGACTTTAGGTCCGTCCGGAAGGCAGGACCTCTTAAACTGCTGCGAGAAAAATCTCTTTATAAAAACCTTGAGCCATTTATTGATCTCATCTTTCGAATACTTGCCTTCAAAAGCTTTCTGAGCAAGGAAGGAAATCTTCTTTGGCGGCGCACCATATCTTATCATATGATACATAAAGAAATCATGCAGTTCATAGGGACCGACAATGTCCTCGGTTTTTTGCTTAATTTCACCTTCGGCGCTGGGCGGAAGCAACTCCGGTGAAATGGGAGTATCCAGTATTCTAAACAGTATATCCTTTACATTCTTGTCCACCATATTTTCAGCGACCCATCTGACAAGGTATTTTACCAGTGTCTTTGGTATACTGCAGTTTACCGAATACATGGACATATGATCTCCGTTATAGGTGCACCAACCCAATGCCAGTTCCGAAAGATCACCGGTACCTATAACCAGACCGCCGAGTTTGTTGGCAAGGTCCATAAGAATCTGGGTACGTTCCCTTGCCTGCACATTCTCATAGGTAACATCATGCACATTGACATCGTGACCGATATCTTTAAAATGCTGAAGACATGCGTCTTTTATATTGATTTCTCTAATACTTACCTTCATTGCCTTCATGAGATCCATGGCATTGGTGTAGGTAGTGTCGGTAGTCCCGAATCCCGGCATTGTAACAGCTATAATATTCTCCGGCGAAATTCCCAAAAGTTCATAGGTTTTTGCAGTTACAAGCAATGCCAGTGTGGAATCCAATCCGCCTGAAATACCGATAACCGAATACTTTAACCCTGTGTGCTTTATCCTTTTTGCCAGGGCGCTGGTCTGAATGGAGAATATTTCTTTACATCTTAAATCCCTGTTTGCGGAATTGGAAGGCACAAAGGGATAGGCAGGAACATATCTTGTCAGTTCCATGCACTCACTTTCTTTTTGATTAAAGAAAATTCTTCTGTATTTTTTATCAACGACACCCTCCATAAAGCTGGTGTTCTTCCTTCTGTCGTTTATCAGCTTTTGAAGGTCAATTTCGGAATAAATAAGCTGATCATCGTCCAAAAATCTTTCCGACTCACAAAGAAGCGAGCCGTACTCAGCAACCATGGCATGTCCTCCGAAAACAACATCGGTGGTGGACTCGTTGACATTGGAGGAAGTATATACATAACCGCAAATACACCGTGCCGACTGCTGCCTTACAAGCTCTTTTCTATACTCATACTTGCCTATTATCTCGTTGCTTGCAGAAGGATTAAAAATCAGAGTGGCACCGTTCATACACTGATAGGAACTTGGAGGTATGGGCACCCACAAATCCTCACATATCTCTATACCGAAACACAAATCACTGTTTTGACTGTCTTCAAACAAAAGATCAATACCAAAAGGCACACTTTGTCCGCAAATGTTTATAGTATCAACCAAAGCCTTATTTCCCGAAGAAAACCATCTCTCTTCATAAAATTCACTGTAGTTGGGTATAAAAGTTTTGGGTACAACTCCTAAAATTTTGCCCGACTGAATTACAACAGCACAGTTGAACAATTGATTGTTCAAACTTACGGGCATCCCAAGAATTACAATCAAATCGGTATCTTTAGTATCCTTCAGTACATTTTCCAGCTGTCTTAAAGCTTCTTTCAAAAGTATGTCCTGATGAAACAAATCACCGCAGCTGTAAGATGTTATGCAAAGTTCCGGAAATACCAAAAACTTTACCTTTTCCTTATCTGCTCTTTTAATTAAATCAACAATCCTGGAGCAATTGTATTCGCAGTTGGCTACCTTCATTTTAGGAACTGCAGCTCCAACTCTTACAAAACCGTATTCCATATATAATCACCCGAATATATTAAAATCTAAATTTTAAGGTTATTATAAACCTATAATAACCTTAAAACAAGTTTAACATATTCGTTAATTTTAACAAAATTTATTTTGTACAAAAATAAATTTTCTAAACTTATGACGCTGCCGGCCTTATCATTCCCAAAATATTATTTTGCACTTTCAATGTTTTTTTCAAGTCTATTTCGTTCATAAGTCCGCAAAAAGCTTTAGCAGCAGTTATAAATTTAATATAGTCACAGTTTCCCGCTCTTTCACCAATTCCCCCTATTGTGCAGTCCACATAGGTTGCCCCTGCTTTAACAGCCGCTATTGAGTTTGAAACAGCCATTCCAAGGTCGTTGTGAGTATGAATTTCCAAATCAATACGCTTAAACTGTCTCTTTATTTTCCTTATTCGTTCATATATATCTTGCCGGTAAAGTATACCAACGGTATCGGCATATCTTACCCTCTTCACGTCCATAGCGCTCGCAATACCGATAATTTTCGCAAGAAACTCCGGTTCGGCCCTTGAAGCATCTTCCAGACCTACAGTTACTTCATAGCCCTTGTCTTTTGCAAGGGCTATACACCTTTTCATATTTTCTTCCACCCAAATTCTGTCCTTTTGCAGTTTCTTCCTTATCTGTATATCCGATGACGGAATGGAAATGTGTATTATGTGGGGCATGCAATCCATTGAATCTTTGATATCCTTTATATTCATCCTGTTCCAGGCAGAAATTCTGCTTTTTAAACCCAGTTCCATCAATTTTGCCATATACTTCTTTTCCTCTCCGCCCATAGCCGGAATACCGGCTTCAATCTGGTATATTCCAAGATTGCTTAACATTTTTGCAATATCAATCTTTTCCGATGCCCTAAGGGCTATTCCGGGTCTTTGCTCTCCGTCCCTCAAAGTTGTATCCACAATTTTTACTTTCATAAGCTTGCCACTCCCCTACCGGATGAATTGTAAACTTTTGTATATATCCAGAATCTCCTCATCCAACAAATCTCTCTTACACTGAATACTCTTTTCCCTGACATAATTTAAAATTCTAGCCGCTTCTTCCAGTTTACAGATTATGCCCAGTTCCTCAAGCTTTCTTTGTAATGCTCTTTTCCCCGAATGTTTGCCAATGGTAAGTTCCCTCTTCAGTCCTACCATGGACGGGTCAAAGGGTTCATAAGTTTCCGGGTCTTTTTCTATTCCGTCGGCATGTATGCCGGCCTGATACTCAAATATTCTCTTGCCTACGACCGGCTTATTTTCCGGTATCTTAATCCCCGAAATTAATGTAAAGTATTGTGCCGCTTCAGGAAGTTTACTTAAATCCAATTTCATTTCTGTATTCAGAATTACCTTTGTTGCAGTTACTACTTCCTCCAATGCGGCAAAACCGGTACTTTTACCATATCCCAAAAAAGACACCGTAATGGAATTTATTCCGCCCATGATTGCCTCCAAAGCTAAGGCCGTAGCACTGTAATACGTATCCTGCGGGCATATGTTAATGGCTTTATTTAAGGTTTTGGATAGTTTTTTAACCTTATTAACCCACAGCGGGTCAAAAATTGAATCAAGACCTGCCAGCCTTACTTCATCAACCAAATCCAAATTGCTGAGATTTTTCACCCTGTCAATATCGCTCAATTTTTCCGCCTTCACCTCAACAGTTGTTTTTATTCCGAAATTTTTAGCTTTTCTAACGGTCTCAGCATCCTGCAATGTTTTTTCAGGGAAAATACAGTACTTAACATTGCTTTTAAATGCTCTCATTACATCCTCTTTCGAATTGATTCTCAGCAAAAAGGCAACACCGCACGGAAGCTTTGGAATTGATTCCAAAAACTTTGTATCGATCTCAATCAAGTCAACACCGATTTCCTTTAAAATCCGGCAGAAATAAACGGTCTCAAGCCTCTTCCCGGCATATTTTTTCGGTAGTAATTCCGAAAGGGTTCTGTCAACAACAGTTACTGCATTGTTTTTTCCCAAAGGTATTGCCATAAAACTCACCCCGTCTTTCAATAAGGCCTCGGACTCCAAGGCACTTTAAATACTATATTTCGAGCCTTTCAACCTTTTTGCCGTTTATAAAATGCGACTCCACTATTTCCGGTACATCATCGGGGGTTACTTCCTTATACCACACCCCCTCCGGATACACCACCACAATGGGTCCGGAACTGCAAATACCGAAACAGCCCGTATTTGTAACCATAACATCGTCGGATAGATCATTTGCTTCAATCTCTTCTATAAAACTCTGAGTAATTGAAACAGCATCCTTCGAAAAGCAGTATCCCTTCTGCGTGCCGTTAATTCTTGAACTGGTACAGACAAAAACATGATATTTCGGCTTTTTCATACACGTTCCCCCTTTGTCTCTTCCTTTTGACTATTCAATTCGCTCACCGCAAATCTAATGCCCTCTTCAATAGTTCCGCAGGTCTGAAAAACCCTTATCCCCACTTCCTCAAGTTTCTTTTGTGGATTATATCCTATTCTTAGAGTCAGTACGCCGTCACAATCGGATAAAGCATTTATTATCCTGTCAATTTTGGATTCTTCATTGTCACAGTCGTCAAAACCGTTGCAATACTTGTTCACAGTTCTTTTTTCAAGAAAACTGACATTTCCTAACCAATAATTGAATATATAAAACTCCTCTACATGACCGAAATGTTTATCTATATATATACCGGACCCGGTTGCAACCGCAAAGGTATAATATTTAAACTTTTGCTTTTCCAAATCTGTATCATTCACTTTTGAGCAATTAATTGCTCCAAATTCCGGCGAAACATCCCGTTCCAATGTTCCGATAGCATCCGCCCGACACTGCCTGCAGTGATACATCTGCTTTATGTATACTTCACACCTCTTCCGTACTTCATTCAGCTCTTTATTGCTTACAAGCGGCATTTTTTCAAAAGCAGTTCCTTTAGCAGGAATTAAAGGCATTATATTGGTTATATAAGCTCCGCACTCTTTAACTTTCCTGACAACTTCCTCAACATGCCCATCATTAATTCCCTTAATCAGAACTATGTTCACCTTGCACACTACCCCTCTTTCAGAAAGGTATTTTAAACCGGACAGCTGATTTTTTATAATAACCTCTGCCCCTTCCCTTCCTGTAAGCCTTTTACCTCTAAAATTGACGTACTTATAAATTTTAGCTCCAATCTCCGGATCTATTGCATTTATAGTAACAGTCACATGGGATACACCGGCCTCAATTAGGTCATCGGCATAGAAGGGAAGCATCAAACCGTTTGTGGACAAGCATACAACAATTTCCGGATCAGCCTCTTTTATCAGTTCAATGGTCTTTTTCGTGTTTTCAAAGTTTGCCAAAGCGTCACCCGGCCCGGCTATCCCCACTACTTTCAAATTTTGAAGCTTCTCCTTCACCTTCAGGAACTTATTCAAAGCCTCCTGGGGCGATAACACTTCACTGGTAACTCCCGGCCGACTTTCATTCTGGCAATCGTATTTTCTGTTGCAATAATTGCATTGAATATTGCATTTTGGTGCTACAGGTATGTGCATTCTGGCAATTTTACAGTTACCTGCTGTAAAACACGGATGTTTTTCGGTCTTTTCCAAATTATATATTTTCCTGTCCTCATCGGATTTTATGGTAGTAACCTGCCTTGTTTTGTCCTTATCGGTATTTATGCTGCTCTCTTTGTATTCTTTGAAATAAAGGTTATACGTCCTTTCTCTATAACCGGAATATTTCTTTTCCAAAAGGGTATTTGTAATTTCATCGAGGAGGTTAAGTGTACCATTGTATCCGGTTATAACTTTTCTCTGTCCCCCCACTCTGTCGTGGACCGGGAAACCAACCCTTACAAGAGGAATTCCCTCTTTTTCAGTAATTACCTTGCCGTCAGAATTTCCTATAAGTATATTTGCTTCAAGTTTTACTGCATAATCCCTGATTGTGTCAAAATCCGTGTCATCCAATACCGTAACCTCTTCATCGGTAAAATTGTTCTCCAGAAGACTTTTTAAGCTTTGGCTTTCAGCTCCGGTGGCAATCAATACCGGCTTTACGCCGTTTTCCATACACAATATGCTTATAGCATAACACAGCTCCGGTTCTCCGAAAATTACAGCTCTTCCTTCACTGTTAAATTTATGGGAATCTATCATTGCGTCAATCAGTCTTCCCCTGTCGTCCAGAAGCTCTTTCGGCATTTCCTTTCCCGATATTTTTCTTAATATATCAATAAAGGCATCGGTAGCATGAATTCCAACCGGCATTGCGCACCGATAAAGAGGTACGCCAAACACCTTTTCAAGATACAGGCCGGGTGACAGTTTATCCGGCACAGTCAATCCTATCTCAACAGTGGCCTTAGCTCCTGCCATTTTTTCAATGTCCTCCAATTTCGTACCTCCGTCGGGAATGCGTTTATATTCCTTCCTATAGGGTGCATCAAGGGTATCCGAAACATCCGGGAACATGGTATAGTCAATATTAAAACTATCCAGTATCCTTTTTATATTTCTTACATCTCCCGGATTCATGCTGCCCATTATAATGTTGACTTTGCCTGTTGCTTCACACTTTTTTGCCAGTTCTTTTACAAGACTTGTAAGTGCAGCATAATAGCCTTCAAAATGAGTACCTCCATATCCCGGGGTACATATGGGAATAATCTTAATTCTGTTAAAACTTAGTTTTCCTTCTTCAAGATTTTCGTCATAAAATTCCTGTATTATCCTTCTTATATCCTCGCCAATGGTTTCGGCAAGACATGTGGTAGCAACTCCGATAATATCCGGATTATATAATTTAATTACATTCACAAGGCCTTTTTTCAAATTTGCAGAGCCGCCGTATACAGTCCCTTCTTCATTCAGTGAAGAAGATGCTATGTCAATAGGTTCATTGTAGTGTCCTGCCATATGGCGTCTTATATACGTACTGCATCCCTGGGAACCGTGCAGCATCAGCATGCTGTTTTCAATACCTTTTAAAGCCAGTGCTGCACCCATGGGCATACACATTTTACACGGATTTATATTTAAATTCACGAAATTTCTGTTTTTCATGCAGATCCCCCCTGACGTATTACGTTCCATACAGGACTGTTAATAGTACTGTCAATCTCCTTTGCAAAGTTTACTGCTCCTTCAAAGCCGCATAACGGATGTTTTCTCTCATGATTGTGATCGCAGAATGCAATGCCCAGTTTGTATGCCAGAGGTCTTTCCTTTACACCTCCCACCAGTATATCCGCACCTTTTTCTGTCATAAATTTCTCAAGTTCCACCGGATTTGTATCATCCAGAATAACCGTTCCTTCGTCAACAATATTTTTCAGCACCTCATATTCTTCTTTTTTCCCTGTCTGGGTTCCCACCATCACAGTTTTCATTCCAAGGTCATTAAACTGTCTTATAAGAGAAATAGCCTTAAATCCTCCTCCAACATAAATTGCAGCTCTTTTGCCTTTAAGCCTTCTCCTATAGAAATCCAATTTAGGTTCAATTCTTATAAGTTCTCCTTCAATCAATTCCTTTGCCTTCTTCACCGACTGCTTATCTCCCATGGCATAGGCCACATTCATAATGGATGATACGGTATCTTCGATTCCGAAAAAACTAACTTTTATAAAAGGAATCCCGAATTTCTTTTCCATCTCCTTTGCAAGGTAGGTCATGGAACCTGCACATTGAACAATATTGAGGGAGGCATATGGTGCCTGGATTATTTCCTCATATCTGCTATCTCCGGTAAGTTTTGAAACCACATTTATGCCGATTTCCTTAAAGTACTGCGATATAATCCACATTTCACCGGCCAGGTTAAAGTCCCCCAGGATATTTATTCCTTTGATTTTTTTATCTCCTTTATTTTCTTCCATCAATTTAAGCAATGCTTTGCATGCAGCTTTATATCCCATTGATTTGTTCCCTGAAAAACCGCTTGACTTTACCGGAATAACACGAATCTTATATTTCTCCTCAGCTCTTTTGCACACTGCATCTATATCATCGCCAATAACTCCGACTATGCAAGTGGCATAAACGAAAATCAATTTCGGCGAATACTTTTCGCATATTTCATCAATTGCAGCTGTAAGTTTCTTTTCTCCTCCGAAAACCACATCCTTTTCTCTCAGGTCGGTCGAAAAACTGTTGCGATAAATCTCAGGACCACTGGATAAACTTCCTCTTATATCCCATGTATAACTGGCGCAGCCTATCGGGCCGTGCACTATATGCCAAGCGTCGGTAATCGGATTTAGAACCACCCTTGCACCGCAGTAGACACATGCTCTCTGACTGATACTGCCGGCAATGCTATGCTTTTCACATTGAAGATTGTTATCACCTTTTGACTTAAGACATATAAAATCTTTTCTTTCTTCGAGAACTTCATATTTGACTGTGCTTGACATATCCATCATTCCTTTCCCTCTTTGCGGTTTTCCCTGGGCTTAAAAGCCCAGGAAAACCAAAAGAGATTTATATAAATCCTCCTATCAGAAAAATTCTTTATTGCATAAATCGCTTAAAACAGATTAATCATTCAATAAACATCTTCACAATTGTATTGGGGTATTTGACAACAGCCTTGGCCATAGCAAATGGGGACGCATTCAATGCAAACATTTTATAAGCGATTTATCGATCACCTTTAGATAGGTATAAAGAATTTTTCCTTTACAGCCGTCATCGGAGTGTAAAATATGATAGGAGGTAAAACCTGGTTATACCAGCCAAGATAGAACATTACTTTTACATGATAAGTTCCAAGTCTTCATCGGCAGCATCCCTGTCCTGCCTGTCTAATAAGGTATTGCTTATCATTTCAATTATTCTCATTGCTCCTCTGTAACCCACCAGAGGCATATATGAATGTACACTTCTGTCAAGTATCGGGAAACCTATGCGAACAAATGGAATATCCTCTGCTCTTGCAATATACTTTCCGTGAGTAGTACCCATCAATAGGTCTACCGGTTCTTCCTTTATCCATTGATGCAAAGTAAACAGGTCCCCGGCGGCTTTTACCTTGCCATCAACTCCTGCAGCCTTCAGCATTTCACCAACTTCTTTTTCAAAGCTGTCGCCTGGAGTTCCGGTTAACACATACTTCGGAATCATTCCAAGACTTATTGCAAACTCGGTAAGGGCAATTACCAGGTCGGGATCTCCGAATATGGCAACCTTTTTTCCATGATAGTGATAATGGCAATCCACCATCACGTCAACTACCTGGCCTCTTTCTTCTTCCAACTCATACGGTATTTCTTTTCCGGTAATCTTTGATATCTCCATTAAGAATCTGTCGGTTGCTTCGATGCCAATGGGTGTTTTAAGTACCGTGTAAGGCACTTTACACTTTTTATCCAATTCAAAAGCTCCATCCGCCGATGCAAAGCTTCCCAACGCAATAGTTGCCTTTGAATTGCCTGTATCTATAAGTTCCTCTACTTTTGTCCCCCCGGAAGGATACATTTCATATTTTCCTGTCATGGGAGCGTCCAACACTCCGCTGGTGTCCGGAAACATTATGAATTCTGCCCCGAAAGCCTTTAAGATTCTCTTCATTTCACGCATATCAGCAGGATTTACAAATCCCGGAATCACATTTATTTTTCCGTTGGGTACACCGCTATTCTTCGAAAGGTACTTAACCATCCCCTTAACCATATTGGAAAATCCGGTAATATGCGAACCTACATAACTCGGTGTGTTGGCATGAATTACTATCTTCCCCTCCGGAACCTGAGACTGTAGAATAATCGCCGGTATATCATCTCCTATTGTCTCTGAAAGGCATGTGGTGTGAATAGCAATTATATCAGGATTATATATTGAAAAAACATTTTTAATTGCAGTCTTCAAGTTTGTTCCGCCGCCAAAAACAGCTGCACCTTCGGTAAAAGAACTGGTGGATGCCATAACGGGATCTCTGAAATGCCTCGTCAGAAATTTTCTGTGATATGCACAGCATCCTTGCGAACCGTGGCTGTGGGGAAGGCATTTGTGAATCCCCAAAGCCGCGTACATTGCACCAACCGGCTGACAGGTTTTTGCAGGATTTATAACCAACCCTTTTCTATCGACATACTCTTTGGGTGTAAAATCTAACATATAGAATCCCTCCTTATTTCCATGAATTTTTAGCAGACATAGCTTCCTTCAATGATAGGTTGTGTCTTCCAGGGAGGTGTAACCAGTTTCCATGAAGGAGTTTTCAGTCCCATGGCTATATCCCTTGCAAATATAACCGCACCTCTGAAACCGGCATACGGACCGCTGTAATCGTAGGAATGAAGCTGTTTGGAGAAAATTCCTGCCTTATGGGCAACGTATTTATCCTTAATACCTGAACAGAAAATATCCGGTTTTAAAAGCTTCAAAATTTCTTCAGTCTCATAGTGGTTCAAATCGTCTATAACAAGACTTCCGTTTTTCATCTCCCGTATCATGCCGGTATAGTCGTTAAGCTGTATCTCATTTTTAAGCTGTTCGTACTTTTCTTTCGAAAGAAAGATCCTGTAATGTTTTGGATCCGGTTCCACTTCAAGGTTTTCTATGTTCTTACTGTCCCCGTCTTCCTTTATTGTCGGAAGTACCTCTCTTCCTTCATAATCGTCCCTGTGGGCAAATTCATATCCCGCAAGAACCGTTTCTACGCCAAGGTCTTTGAATAAGTGCTGATAATGATGAGCTCTTGAACCTCCGACAAAAAGTGCAGCTGTCTTGCCCTTGCATATCTTCCTGTACTCTTCAATTTGCGGGGTTATCTCTTCAAGCTCTTCAGCTATTACTGCTTCAGTCCTTGCATAAAGATCCGGATCATCGAAATATCTCGCCAAATCCCTCAGGCTCTTTATAGTGCTGCTTATACCGATAAAGTTTACTTTGAGCCAATCCTGACCGTATTTTGTCCTCATCATGTCACCTATATAGTTGATGGAACGGTGACATTGAATTACATTCAAAGTAGCTTTATGAGCGTATTTCAAATCTTCAACCGTGCCGTTTCCGGGAATTAACGCTACAATTTCATATCCTATCTTTTTAAGAATCCGTTCTATCTCCCAGCCATCGCCTCCAATATTGTATTCACCGAGTAAATTTATTGAATACTTACCAACGGCTTTTTCACCGGTACCTATTATGTGTTTTATCAAGCCGTTATTGGCGATATGGTGACCGCCGGACTGACTGACTCCTTTATATCCTTCACAACTAAAGGCAACAACCTTTATTCCGAATTCTTTTTGAGCCCTTAACGCCACTGCATGTATATCATCCCCTATAAGTCCCACAGGGCATGTGGCACAGATAAATATGGTTTTAGGTTTAAATATATCTACAGCCTCTCTTATGGCCTGATAAAGCTTTTTCTCCCCGCCGAATACTATGTCACTTTCCTGAAGATCAGTGGAAAAACAGTAGGCTAATAGGTTTAGCTCGTCGCCTTTCGTCCTTCCTTTGTTTCTTCTGGTGCCCCAGGTATAATAGCCACAGCCTATAGGTCCGTGGGTTAGTACAACTGCGTCCCTCAATGGGCCCAATACAACACCTTTACACCCGGCATAGCAGCATCCTCGGTTTGTAATTATCCCCGGAATGGTTCTGACGTTGGCAGCAATAGTCTGGGGCTGTTCAGCGCTATCGTCCTTTACAACAATGTGCTGTTTCCTGTTCTTAAACACTGCCGCAGGATATTTTTCCAAAATTTTATCCAGTTTCTGTTTCATTTTGAATCACCTCAAATCGTTGGAATTACTAATTTAAATTGCCACTTCTCCCGTTTCACCGGTTCTTATTCTGATCACATCGCTTATTGGCATTACAAATATCTTTCCGTCTCCGGGTCTTCCTTTACTGTTGGTTTCAATGATTATATCCACCACTTTTTTAACATCCTGATCTGCGACTACCAGGGACAATAATCGCTTGGGCACAAGCCTGTGCCCTTCGGACATTGCCTCAGCCACAGCCGGGGAAGAGATTTCGGTACCGTTAACCATGTTCTCAATTACCGAAAAATCCACCTTTTTCTTTCCTCTTCCCATGACTTTTCGGCAATTCAGTGCCGCAAAGCCTTCTTTTAGCAATGCCTCCTTAGTCTTGCTTATCATCTCCATTCTGATAATGGCAAGAACTTCTTTCATATTGCCGCCTCCTTTACAGACCGTTTTCTCCGGAACTTATGGTATATGCCTCTTCCACCGGACTTACAAATATCTTTCCGTCTCCAAAAGCACCGTTGGTACCGGTCTTGGCATTTTTCATAATTATTTTAATCACGTCATCCTTATCCTCATCTTTTACAACTATCATCAACATCTCTTTAGGGATCTCATCATAGAACACTTCTCCTACTTTTACTCCTCTTTGTTTACCGCGTCCCATAACATCCACTTTAGTGACTGCGGGGAATCCGGCATCGCAAAGTTCCGAAAGTACAACTCCCACTTTTTCAGGTCTTATAATAGCTCTAATCATTAACATAATTATCAATTCCTCCTTTCATTACGCATCCAATATGCCGTGTTCCATAAGGATTTCTTCCAGTCTGTCCTGTACCATCGGTTTTGGAATGACAAACATATCATTGTTGTCAATTGCCCTTGCCAATCCTCTATAAACATCTGCCTGCGGATGATCAGGACTATAGTCAATTACTGTCTTTCTGTTTATTTCTGCTCTTTGAACCTGATTATCCCTGGGTACAAAGTATATCAGCTGACTTCCCAACTCTTTGGCAAAGGCCTCCAACAACTCTTTTTCTCCGTCAACTTTTCTGCTGTTGCATATTATTCCACCCAGTCGGGTTCCACCTGCATTGGCATACTTTTGAATACCTTTACAAATGTTGTTTGCAGCATACAGAGCCATCATTTCTCCACTGGCTACTATGTATATTTCCTGCGCCTTTCCTTCCCTTATGGGCATTGCAAAACCACCGCAGACAACGTCACCCAATACATCGTAGAAAACATAATCCAAATCTTCAGTATAAGCGCCAAGGCTTTCAAGCATATTGATTGAAGTAATAATACCTCTTCCTGCACATCCTACTCCCGGCTCCGGGCCGCCCGATTCAACACATCGGATTCCAAACACACCGGTTTTCATTATGTTTTCCAGTTCTACTTCTTCACCCTCTTCCCTCAAAGTATCGAGAACACTTTTTTGTGCCAATCCACCCAATATCAATCTTGTTGAATCGGCCTTAGGGTCACAGCCTACTATCATTACATTCTTGCCCATTTCGCCAAGACCGGCGGTTAAATTTTGTGTAGTTGTCGATTTTCCAATTCCACCTTTTCCATAAATCGCTACCTGTCTCATATAAATTACCTCCATCCTTTTTTGCATTGATTTCTTAATTTATATTCTTATTGATATAAGAACTCCGGGGCATTTACGCCCCTTTGTTTTTGGCTTAGGAATTTTTCTATAAAAGAATACAAAAAGGGTGCTGTATTTTCACAAATACCAGCACCCGCGGCTTGTGACTAAAAATTCGTATCAGGGAATTTTAAGTCAAGAAATAAGCAATAAAACTATACTGTCTCAAAATTTAAAACTTTGCAATCGCCATTTTAAGATTGGTTTAAAATTATAAATTAAGCCACAAATTATATAAATAATCTGTGGCAACCTAGCCTTCAAATTGTAAAATCCGTTCCTGGGATTTTACATTTATTTCTATATTTAATTTATGAATTTATATTAGCATACATCTTGCAAAAATGCAATAGTTTTTATTAATTTTTTTTTATTTTTTATGCATTTTTGCAATTTCAATATTTTACTCTTGCATCTACTATTCTTTTCATTTACATTAACTTCGGGTAAGAATAATTGCATCAGCAATGTATTTCATCGGTATTCTGTTATCTCTGCTTGTTTTCTTTATAAGTTCATAGGCTTCGGCTTCAGACAGCCCCTTTTGCTGTACCAATATCCATTTTGCCTTTTCTATTACCTTTCTGCTCTCTAAAGTATCATTTAATTTTTTTACCTTTTGTTCGTATTCCCAAACCCTTTTAAAATTTAATATACTTAATTCGGCAATTTGATTTATAATTTCATCAAAAACAGGTTTTGTCACATAGGTCATAACTCTTGAATTTCGTAAAAAGTCGGAGATTTCATCACTCTTTATATCCAGGACCAAAGTGCATGCTGCCAGCATTTCCTCATCGATTATCTCCAATACATGCTTTAATTTTGCGAAGTTCTTTCCCACATCAATTACTATATATTCAGGTAAATGCGTTCTGACAAGTCTTAAAATATTGCCGGGTTCTTTTGTATATCCGGTATATATCATTCCGTTCGAACACAGTGTATTTTTAAAATTCGCCAAAAGTTTATTATCTTCTCCCACTAATATAAATTTAATGCAGTCCATTTTGATCCCCTCACTTTCATTGTATACTATTATTTTACATTAAATGGAAAGGATATATACAAAAATGCTTTCCTGTCAGGCTCATTCCTGTAACAGGAAAGCATCAGCGCTATTCTAAGGTTATTTCAAAAATTTAGCAATAAGCATTTCTGAAATGACCTAAACTATATTATGGAATTTATATTAGCATAGAACAATATCTTTGTTCAAGTACCTCTTTTCTAAATTTTTTAAATTATTCTATTGGAGTCCCGTATAATTCTATATATCTTAAATATGCAAAATCATCACTATCATAATTCTCCGTTCTAAATCTAATCTTAAGTTTCTTGTTATTAGAAGCGGATTCTGGCAATAAGAAACTCACACTGTCTTCGCGCTCATTGCCGGTTATTTTCTCCAGAGTTTCCCACCTCTTACCGTCATACCATTCTATTATAAAGGATTCTTTTCCCTCACATCTTTTAACCCATCTTCCCACAGTGAGTATAATATTAGTATATCCTTCGGTAGAAATAGTTTTTGAAAGCTCAGCCTTTGCTCCTAATTCCGCCGCCCAATTCTTATATCCGAGATATACTTTTTTACATCCTGTCATATTCCATCCGAACGAATCGAGATCCATATCCATAAACCCGGTTTCATAAATAGGAGTTCTAATCACTTCTTTAGGTTCATCAATACCTAATACTCTAAACTCATTTACATTTAATCTTATTGATGAAGAACTATATATTCCATTTATTGTTAATTTTATGTATCTGGCATTTATAGGCTTAATATTGTCTTTGAAAAGCTTCTTTTTAGATGTATTTTTTGTATTGTTGACAACCTCTACATAACCGTATCCATCTGACGCTTCAATAGTATATCTGTAAGCTTCTGACGACGATATAAGCATTTCAAAAGAATGTACTTCATATATATCTCCCAAATCAACTTCAAGAGATTGGCCAAGCCCATCAACAGACCATTTTGTGGAATCGTCTCCGTCAATTGCGTTTTGAGAAATAAATTTTTTCATAAAAGCAGACTTTTCTATATCATTACATATCTCTTTACCAACTGCCAAATTTACTAATAATTTTGTCTTCTTGGTATTTGAGCCGGATTCCCATGGCTTTCTGTATATTGAATCATTATTTTGTATAATACGGACTCCGGCAAAATCTGCATGGGCCAATTCTTTCGGATTTTCAGAAGTTACGCACAAACCAACATAGGCAGTTTTTCCTATTTCAATAACTGCCGGATCCCCTTCCTGTATCCATTCACTGCCATCTTTTGATGTATAGCAAGTAACTTTATCTCCTGTACGGTTAATCCTAAAGGCCCTCAATTCAGAGTTTTCCATTGATTTATCTTCTTTTATGGCAACAGTTTTTGTATTGTTCTTCCACGCTTTTCTCATTTGAATCTGTGACGAATAAACGGGTTCTCCCGAAGAGGAATCCTTTACCATGAACATGCCCAGATAAGCACTATCGGAATACAAACTCTCTCTTACCATTATTCCGGCTTTAAGATTAGGTTCATCGGAATAGCTTGCTCTAACATAATCAATTTCAATTGTGAAATCGCCTTTTATCTCTTGGTATAAAAAGTGGAAAGAATCGTTTTTGCCCTGTATTCCGGATCCTGCACCGCCGACAATTATCCATCTTTTTTGGCCTGATGCCGTACCCTGTACATTTACCTTGCCAATGTCTTTAGCCTTCCAGTCCGAATCGCTGTAAGGGTAAACTTGTCTCTCAATCAACTCATCCAGTTCACTCTCTGTCAATTCAATGGCCCCGCTGACATCTTGAGCAAATATACTAAAACACAACAGGCATTGAATTAACGCCATAACAACTATATTTACCCTTTTTTTCGATAGAATCATTTTTAAGCCCCCCCTAAATTTAAATTATATTTTAATTTAAATTTATATTTCAATTTAATCATATTTTTAATTTGGATTATTCCATGATAAAATTTATCACAACGAAAAAATTTTGGCAAGTCATTGTATAATGCATCATAATATTCCAGCAATACAAAACATAAACCACTATTAGTCTCTGTATTCTACTTGTTTAAAATAATAAAAAAAAATGCTCTCCCGACATTATTTATCAATGTCAGGAAAGCACTGATAGTTTAATTTTTACTAAAGCATTATGCCCTATTTTTTAAACCGTTAAGCCTTTCTATAACTTTATCGTACATCTCTTGATATTTTACTTTCTTTGCTTTTTCCTCTTCTACAACTTTTGCAGGTGCTTTTGCAATAAAGCCCTGATTTGCAAGTTTTGCATTTACCCTGTCCAATTCCTTCTCAAGGTTTTCCTTTTCCTTTTCAAGTCTTTCAAGCTCTTTTTCAATATCTATCAAATCCTCAAGGGGCAGATAGATTTCTATGCCGGGAAGTACCGCAGCCACCGCATCTTTCGGAATATCCGTCTTGTCGGACTGTATTAAAATTTCTGAGCAGGATGCCAATCTTTCAAAGTACATTCTTCCCTCTTCAACAATCTCCCTATCCTCAGGTTTTGAGGCAACAAATATGGTTTTTGCCTTCTTTGAAGGAGGAACATTCATTTCTGCCCTTATATTCCTTATGTTCTTAATGGCACTCATAATGGTATTCATTTTCTCCTCTTCAGCGGAGAAATTATATTCTTCTTTATATTCAGGCCATTTTGAAATCATAATGCTTTCATCGCCATTAATCAAATGGGTGTATATTTCTTCTGTAATAAACGGCATAAACGGATGCAATAGCTTCATAGCCGTTCCCAGGACATAATTCAGCACATACTGAGCTTCAAGCCTAGAACTGTCATCCTTATCATAAAGTCTGGGTTTTACAAGCTCAATATACCAGTCACAGAACTCATCCCAGATAAACTCATATATTTTCTGCAGGGCTATTCCCAACTCAAATTTATCCAAATTTTCGGTTACTTCCTTAGTAAGGTTGTTTACCCTGCTTAAAATCCATTTATCGGCAGAAGTGAATCTACTCTCATCTACTTTTGAAAAATCAAGATTTTCATCAAAGTTCATAAGTACAAATCTTGAAGCATTCCAAATTTTATTTGCAAAGTTTCTGCTAAACTCTACCTTTTCAGTGGAAAATCTCAAATCATTTCCCGGGGAAGTACCTATAGTAAGGGCAAATCTTAAGGCATCGGTACCATACTGGTCTATTACTTCTAAAGGATCAATACCGTTTCCTAAAGATTTACTCATCTTTCTTCCGAGCGCATCCCTTACAATTCCGTGAATGAATACATATTTGAACGGTTCTTTCCCCATATGCTCCATACCTGAAAAGATCATTCTTGCAACCCAGAAGAATATTATGTCATATCCGGTTACCAAAACATCGGTAGGATAGAAATATTTCAAATCCTCGGTCTCATTCGGCCATCCAAGGGTTGAGAACGGCCACAGTGCCGAGCTGAACCAAGTATCCAGAGTATCCGGATCCTGTTCAATTCTTGAACTTCCGCAATTAGGACATTTATCGGGCATATCTCTATCCACCATCATATTACCGCACTCCTGGCAATAATATGCAGGAATTCTATGTCCCCACCACAACTGTCTTGAAATACACCAGTCCTGAATGTTCTCCATCCAGTTGAAATATATCTTTGCAAATCTTTCGGGTACAAACTTGATGGTTCCGTTTCTTACAACCTCAATAGCAGGTTCTGCCAAAGGCTTCATCTTTACAAACCACTGTTTTGAAATCATCGGCTCTATAACTGTGGAACATCTGTAGCAGGTACCCACGTTATGAGTATGGTCCTGAATTTTTACCAATAAGTTTTGCTTTTCCAAGTCTTCAATAATCTTTTTCCTTGCTTCATATCTGTCCATTCCCTGATATTGTCCGGCATTTTCGTTCATTGTGGCATCGTCGTTCATAACCTTTATCTGAGGAAGGTTGTGCCTTAATCCTACTTCAAAGTCATTAGGGTCATGGGCAGGAGTAATTTTAACAACTCCGGTTCCGAAATCCTTTTCAACATATTCATCAGCTATTACAGGTATCTCCCTGTTAACCAAAGGCAGAATTACCATTTTGCCTATCAAATGTTTATATCTCTCATCATCAGGGTGTACTGCCACTGCTGTATCTCCCAGCATGGTTTCCGGTCTTGTGGTAGCAACCACTACATATTCATTACTGTCCTTGATAGGATAGCGTATATGCCAGAAATGTCCCGCCTTTTCTTCATATTCAACTTCGGCATCGGAAATTGACGTATTACATTTAGGACACCAGTTGATAATTCTTTCTCCTCTGTATATAAGTCCTTTTTGATAAAGCCTTACAAATACCTCTTTAACAGCCTCCGATAATCCCTCATCCATGGTAAAGCGTTCCCTCTGCCAGTCACAGGAGCTTCCCAGCTTCTTAAGCTGTTCAACAATTCTGCCACCATAGTGTCTCTTCCATTCCCATGCTCTTTCCAAAAATTTCTCTCTGCCTATGTCCTCTTTGGTAATACCTTCTTTAGCCATGGCTTCCACTATTTTTGCTTCAGTAGCTATGCTGGCATGGTCGGTTCCCGGAAGCCACAGGGTACAAAAGCCCTGCATCCTTTTCCATCTGATAAGGATGTCCTGCAGAGTATTATCCAAAGCATGTCCCATGTGCAGCTGGCCTGTGATATTCGGTGGCGGAATAACAATGGTAAAAGGTGTTTTGTTTTCATCTATCTCTGCATGAAAATACCCCTTATCCATCCACTTCTGATAAAGTCTATCCTCAACCTGTTTGGGGTCATAGGTTTTGGCAATATTTTTTTCTTCACTCATTTTACACAACCTCCATTTTATTAGAATCCTTTAGTCGAACGAGCAATAATAATTAAAATTAATCCAGGAAGAAGCAGCATCATACCCATGGTTTTGACCGTTAAAATTGCTTTATTATTCTTATACTCTGTCAGTTCTTCTTCCGTCAATTCATCTTCAAAATTACAAGTTATTTTCTCATAAAGCCTGCGTTTATTAACAATCATTTTTGCTAAATATATTGTTACCGCGCCTGGAATCATCAACAGTAATCCCAATATCTCAAGATACGATATATCCATCACTCCCGACAAAAAATTTAAATATAAACTAAAAAAACTTTCATCCGATATTGGACGAAAGTTTAAATTCCGCGGTACCACCAAAATTCCCTATACAGGGCAGCTCAACTCATTCTCCAAAGCCGTATAGCAGCTTTTTCAAAGTACGGGCTGTAACGGACCTCCACCGCTGCAGCTTACTCACACGTTAAATTAACGGTATTCAGCTACAGAGCTCCCAAGCTACCTTCAACAGCATTAAACCTGAGGAAAACTTCCAGCCTGCGGTTTTCCATCTCTATCAAGTTATACTGCCTACTCCTCTTGTTCATCGCTTCTAAACATTATAATATTTAAAATTAATAATAAAATATTCTTTTTCAGTTGTCAAGGTATCATTACAATTGAATTTTTTATTATGAAATGTTTTTTATTTGTTAAATGTTTTTAAAAAAATATCCTAGTATAAAGCAAAAAGTACATAAATCAAGTTTATTGAAATGTCAGCTTATCAAGTCTTTTGCAACCTATTTCTTCTTGATTAAAAAGTCATAATACTAACCTTTCATTTATTTTTAAACAGCATAATTGAATAATTATGTATGCAATGGTATTATATTTTACATATATGAAATCGATAGGTTTAGTTTTAAATACTTTTTCAAATATTAAAAACACTGATGTAAGGAGTAATGCAAAACTATGAATACAAAGGATTGCAATGTTACATGGCAGGAAGAAGTCAGACGAGTTGCTTACGGTATAAGGCGCCGTGTATTGGAACATACAATAAAAAATGGCGGAGGATATTTGAGCCAGGCGTGCTCATCAGCGGAAATCATGGCAACACTGTATACAAAAGTTATGAATTTAGGAAAGTTGGATTCCCCCCTGATCCCAGGACAATTTCCGGGAGTACCGGGGCCAAACAATCCCAATTATACCAGTGGTGCCATTTATAACGGTCCAAATGGTCCGGAATATGACCGTTTCTTTCTTTCACCCTCTCAGTATGCTCTTGTGGTTTATGCTGCGCTAATTGAAGTTGGGCGCATGGCTGAAAACGGACTGGATCACTTTAACAAAGACGGAAGCATTGTAGAGATGATAGGTGCAGAACATTCACCGGGAATGGAGGTTATGACCGGTTCTTTAGGCCAGGGAATCAGCCAGGCTGCCGGTATTGCAATGGCACGCAAACTTAAAGGCGAAACCGGCAGGGTTGTTCTGTTCTTATCGGACGGTGAGTGCCAGTCAGGTCAATTTTGGGAAGCTGTACAGGCAATTTCCTATCACAAACTGGATAATATCCTTGCCTATGTAGATATTAACGGATACCAGTGTGATGGAAAAATGACCAGTGTCATGAATATTGAACCCTTTGACAAACGTCTTGAAGCATTTGGGGCAAGAGTCTACAGAATTGACGGGCACAATATCGAAGCCATTGCTGCACTGGGCAGTTTAAAACCGGATGGAAGACCTACTTTTATTCTTTGCGATACAAATCCCTGCAAAGGAATTGAAATATTGGAAAAAAGGATTCCAAAACTACACTATATTCGATTTGCAAATACCGATGAAAAAAAGCAGTTTGAGGACGCACTAAAAGTACTGGAATCCCAAGGAGGTTATTAAGAAATGGAAATACTAAGTAAAGTACATGCCAAAAACCTGGTTGCCTGGGCCAAAGATAAACCTAATGTGTTTGTTCTTTCGGCAGACCTGACCAGTTCAACAGAAATAGATCTTTTCAGGGATACATATCCTGAACGTTTCATATCCATGGGTATAGCTGAGCAAAACATGCTGAGTTTTGCCGGCGGTCTTGCCCGTGAAGGCTTTATACCCTTTGTCCACACCTTTGCTGTATTTATTTACCGAAGGGCTTTTGACCAGATTGCTATGTCGGTATCCTATCCCAATTTACCGGTAAAAATGTTTGGATTTCTGCCGGGGGTCACAACACCGGGAGGTGCAACCCATCAGGCTATTGAAGATATAGCTGTCATGCGTGCCCTTCCCAACATGACAATATTGGAATGCGGCGATGCAACCGATGTTGAATCGGTTTTGGATGTAGCCTATGAAGTAAACGGCCCTGTTTACATAAGGATGATACGCGGAGAGATACCCAGGCTTTTTGCTTCTTCAGATGTTATGCGCCTTGGAAAAATCCGCACTATCAGTCACGGTAAAGACTTTGTTCTTCTTTCAACAGGAATTTGTACCGAAGAAGCCATGCGAGCAGTAAAAGTCCTTGAATCCCATGGCGTATCCATCCATCATATGCATGTGACTACACTAAAGCCTTTTAATGCCCAGGAAGTTCTAGATAGCATAGCCTCTTCCAAATACGGTGTTATAACCATGGAAAACCATTCAATCATCGGAGGTTTGGGAAGTATTATAGCAGAAAGCATGGCAGAAGCCGGGCTAGGTAAAAAACTTTATCGCATAGGGCTTAGGGATACTTATTTGCATGGGGCAAGCAGACAGTATTTAATGCGTGAATACGGAATTGATGCTATGGCACTAATCTCTCAAATAGAATCAATTGTTGGAGAAAAATTCGGCATAGATGAAACCGAGCTTCCAAAAATCCATATAACTCCCGTTCATAGTGATTCAAAGGCAGAAGCTCTTTAAAGTCAGGAGTTTAAATGGTTTTGGAATAATTGCTTTCCGGCATGCGCTAAAACCGAGACGCTGCCGGGAGGCATCAAAATTTGAAACATTAAGATAAATAACAATGGAGGAAAATGAATACATGTTTTTTTCAGAATATGAAGAACCTAAACTTTCCGGAGAAAGATTTTCAGTGATTTATAAACTTTCCGGCAATGAAAGGGAAGCCTATGAAAAAGCAAAAGATTTATGTCTTGAGCAAACTGTGGAATTTCCCGGCGAATTGCTCCCGGACGGAGCCATTCGGGATTCGATTGTAGGCAGAATTGAATCCTTCGAAAAACACGACAGCATGCACTATACGGCAACCGTCAGCTATGCTGTTGAAACCTCTTCCAATGAGTTGACCCAACTGCTGAATGTGGTGTTCGGAAATTCAAGCATAAAACCGGGAATACGGGTTGAAAAACTCTTACTTTCCGATGATATTTTAAAAAATTTCAAAGGACCCCGTTTCGGAAGGGACGGATTGAGAGAATATTTAGGCATAAAAAATAGGCCACTGCTCTTTACGGCTTTAAAACCAATGGGTCTATCCTCGGAAGCTCTTGCCGATCTCGCCTATAAATTCGCTTTAGGCGGAATTGATATAATTAAGGATGACCATGGACTTTCAAATCAAAGCTTTTCACCCTTTGAAGAAAGGGTTGAACTGTGTGTTAATGCCATCAACAAGGCCAATAGAGAAACAGGCGGAAATTCTGTTTATGTTCCTAACATAACGGCTCCATTCAGTGAAATGATTGACAGAGCAAGAAAGGCAAAAGAATTAGGTGCAGGTGGTCTATTGATTTCTCCGGGTCTTGCAGGCTTTGATGCAATGAGGGAAATATCGGAAGATGAAAGTATTAATTTGCCTGTATTTAGTCATCCAGCCTTTTTAGGTACTTTTGTCATGAGTGATGAAACGGGTATTTCCCATGGTGCACTTTTAGGACAAATTATGAGACTTGCCGGTGCCGATGCTACCATATATCCAAACTTTGGAGGCCGTTTTTCCTTCAGTCGTGAAGAATGTGAAAGCATTGCTGTCTGCACATCGGAAAAAATGGGAAATCTAAAACCGATTTTCCCCTGCCCCGCCGGCGGTATGAGTTTGGACAGCATACCCGAATCACTCAAAGTATATGGAAAGGATGTAATATTTTTAGTAGGAGGAGGTCTTTTCCGACACGGTCCGAACCTTATTGAAAACTGTGCTTATTTCAAAAAGCTTATAGAAAATATAAACCTTAAGGAACTTTTCTAATTTCCTTAAGGTCTTTTTTTCAATATCTGTTTTGGTTCAAATTATTTTTACTGCTTCGTATTAAGATAACCAAAAAGATTCAATATCTTCAATTCTTCCTCAGTAGCTGTTATAATATTGTTCTCAATCAATTTTACCATCATTTCAAGCACCAGTATATCTGCCCATCCTGCCAATAAAAGTTCTCTGCAGCATTCATATACTGACAGATCAAAAAGATCCACATTCCATGCCCAGTCAACATATTTCCACATCATACGCAAAGTCAATTTTTTTCCTTGCTTTCTCATTGAATTGTAAATGTTCTTTACTTTATACTTGTTTCTTCCCAATACAACTGCTCCAAAGATAGTTTTCACATATTCGTCGGTACAATCCGGTTCAGGAATGCTTGAAAACTTTGAAGCTATGTCCAAATCAAGATATAGTTTCTCACCGCAATCAGCTATAGCTCTCAGCAAACTCCACCGCATGTTGTCCTCAACCGAGTCCAAATATACACAAATCTTTAAAATATTCATAATATCAAGGCTTTTTTCTTTTATTGCCATATAATACATAGCAAGAATCAATATCAATACAATATTTCCGGGATCTTCTACATATTTCGATAACAAAGGCTGTATTGTCATTTTATGAAACAGCGGACTAAACAATTCTTTGTTTTTCTCGTCAAAGAAATCATCTTTGCAATAGAATTCAGTGATTCCCCGTATAAGCTTTCTATGAAATACATTTTTTACACTTATATCCATTCTATGTTGAGTATATAAATTTACAGCCTGAACAAACCTTTTTCTGAACACATTGGCAACAATCAATTCCACTTTAGCCCAAGTATAATTCGGATTCAGTGAAATCGCTTTCTCAAAACATTCCTGTGCTTCTTTATATTTACCCAAATGCATTTTTATTTTTCCCAAAAAATAATAAGCCCGTAATTCATTAGGGTTTTTCTTTATGAAGTTCTCATATTTCGAAGCTAAAGCATTCAGCTTTTCCGGATTTAATGCCATTCAACTCACCCTGTAAATAAATTCCCACTACTTTATTACAAACCGCCTCTTAAAATCCTTTTAACCTCGTCAATCTGCATTCCGATTTTATTGGCAGCAGTTTCATTATATGTTATAACTTGATCCGGCAGCATTACAATAGTCTTTGCCAATAACTTTTCATTTTCCTTGAATTCATCCAACAAGCTGAGAATACCTTTGAATATTTCCTCTACATTCTCAGTCAATTTCTGTGATATCGATTGTCCGCTTTCATCCAAAGTCTTTTTAAATGCTTCAGCAGTATCCTGGCCTAAAATAGACATTTCACCGCTAATCTTGAGCATTAGCCTGTTTATGTTATCATGGAATTCACGGGCTTCATGAATACGAGTATCCAAATCGATTTTAAGTGCTTCATTTAAACTTTTCATAACCGAAATTGCATTTCCAATTTCTGTTGTCACTTCACCAAAGTCCTGCAATATTTTCTCAGTAACAGTCTTTGCACTCTCTTCTAACCCTTGTGAAAAAGTAGTTGCTGTCCTTTCTCCCAAAGACGCCATTTCCTCCTGTATCTTATCCATTAGCTTGCTTATATTCTCCTGGTAACTTTTAGCCTCTTCGCTGCGTAAATTCAAATCATTTTTCAGTACATTGCTGAATTCTTTTATTGACACAACTGCTCCTTTGACTTCATCAGCTACAGATATAATATCCTGCAATACTTTCTGAGAAGTTGATTTAGCTGTTTCTTCAATAGTTTTTGCAAATTCGGTAGCAGTGTTATATCCTAAAATCGATATATCACCACTTACTTTTTCTATTAATTGATTGATATTTTCCTGATATTCCTTTGCCTCTTCAATTCTCATACTCATATCTTTTTTCAGGACTTCGCCCAAATCTTTTATAGCCTCAACAGAACCTTTAACTTCTTCCGCAATGCTGCTCATATCCCGTATAACCTGTTTATTGTATGATGTAATTTCCTCTGAAGCTTCTCTTATATCTTTTGCCAAATCGCCAACGGAAGCGAAATTATTTTCAATAACATTTGTGTTTGAATTCAAACTTTCTATGAGCATTTTGTAACTTTCACTCATTTTTTCTATATTTTCACCCAAATTACGGTTAAAGCCAGTAATCTTGTTAACATTTTCAACTAAAACTCTTATAGAATTATCGAATTTATTCACAGTATCATCCAATGCCTGAGATGACAAATTAACTTCCATAACCATACCGTTTAATTTTATTCCCAAATCATCTATAGAATCTTTAAGAGATTTTTCAATTTTATTTCCAAATTCCGTAAAAGCATTCTGCAATATATCATTTAATAAAGCGTAATCATCTCTTTTGTTTGGCTGGTTTTTAATAAGTAGTATTACAAGTATAGCTAAAAAGGATATAACAAGAAAACCTATAAGAAAAATTATTCCATCTGAAGAAGCTGCTCCAGCAATAACTCCCGCCAAGTACATACTATCACTCCTAGTTCTTAAATATTAACAATATTAACAAAATACAAATTGAAATTCAAAAAGATAATGATGATAACACTTATATCTCCTGTAGCTAATCCAGCTTTAACAATATCGAGGGAGACATAATAATAAAATCCATCTAATTATAGAATATCATATTTTTATTTTAAAGAATATATATAAGTTATTCAATTTCTTTAAAAAAGAACAATTTTTTTATTAATTATAAGCATTTGTAATTAAAATCCCCCAATATTTCCATTTATCCTTAATCTCTCCAATTCACTTTCCGGTAATTCTTTTTCTCCTCCTAACAATTTTGTTAAAAGAAGGGTTTTGGCCATACTTTCTGCTGCTTCCAGTTTAAAAAAGGCGCTATATATATCATTGCCCACGGTAATTATACCATGGTTAGCTAAAAGAATTATATCATAACTATCAATAAATTCCTCAACACCAACACTTATTTGATCGGTAGAAGGTTGTCCGTATTTCGCCAAAGGTATTTTCCCAAAGAATGTTATCATTTCGGTATATCCTTTTGTTTCGATGGGTTTATTCGCAACAGCATACGCTGTTGAATAAGGCGGATGAGCATGTATAACAGCTTTTACATCACTTCTGAGCTTATATGCAGCAAGATGAAGTTTAATTTCCGACGAAGGTTTATACATACCTTCCAATACATTTCCGTTTATATCTGTAACAACTATCATGTCTTCAGTCAAATAACCTTTACAAACTCCTGCCGGAGTTATATATATTTGTTCTCCATCCATTATCGATACATTGCCTTCATAGGGATTTACGAAACCTTTATCATACATTAATTTTGAAACTTCCAGTATCTTTTTCTTCACCAATTCAGCCAAAACAACACCTCCAAAAACCGTTACTGCTACTTACTTATCTTTACAATCAAAATTCTAACACACTATAAAAAACTTAGCAAATTCGTTTCTTTGGAAGGCATAACGCTATAGTGACTATAATATAATTTATAGAATTGTGAAAAAAGAGAATTTAATTTTCTGATTTTGAATCATAATTTATTTTATATAATAGGTTATATAGCTGAAAAAATTAGCTTCATTGACATGCTGCTTTTTACTTATATTATGAATACTTACCATTTATCACAATTTACTGTTGCCTGACAATTTTCATTCATTATACAGCTCACTCACAACAGAAAAAGTAGACAAATTTCACTTCAATATCTTGTACCTCATCGAATAAAAGACTATGGCAAACAGGTATGGTTTGATTGTTTTTCACTACATACACATGTAAACTATACAAAAGCTCATTCCTTGTCAGTGCTACACAATAAGTCACATTATCTTTTTCCTGCGTCCAAAACTGGACAACTTTGCCTCCTATAGGCAAAAGGTCATAGAGATTCCCACCGGAATGCAAACCGAAATAATCGTCATAGGGTAAAAGATCCATTATTGGTTCAACCGTTTCACAAAGTTTGGATTGGCTATCATATATTTGGAACAGATTATAATCATTATAATATTTTGATTGAGTTATAACATGAGCTTTTCTAATGAATTCTTTTTCACCATCATTATCAATATCAGCCTCAAAATAAACATCCTGCGGTAGAAAGCCAGATAGTATATTCTCCGGTAAATCGGTCTTTTTTACGGGATTTGCAGTATTAGGATTATACATTCTATGACTTTTTGTTACAGCTATCGCTTCATATGCCTGTGCCTTGATCTCTTTCAAAAAATTGCTGAACTCGTCGGTATTATAATTACCATATACTTTTGTAATGATTTCTTTAGGATTATACTTTGTACAGCTAATACTAACTTCGTGTCCTTTCCCATTCTTGTCAATAGTACGTGCTGTAATATTGTGAGGTTCATTATCAGTATCAGAGAAAGGGTTTGTTATAAAATAAATCCTGCTATTATATTTTATCAATCGCATTGCATCACGCATCGAACACTGTGGGCCAAAAGCATATTCTTCATAAAGTCCATTCTTGTTCTTCTTAAAAATGCCAAAGCCATCCACCATAAATGCGCCACCGGCACCGCTATGAAGCGGTATGCCTATTTCATCCTCACCATCTCCGTCGAAGTCCAACTCATAGAAGGTACATTCATCATATTCCAAATAGTTTTTAGCCATACCAACAGCATAGCTTTCAAACTCATCTCCCGTTAAATCAAATCGAATACTCCTTCCATCTTCATAATTTCGGTTTGGCTTAATACCATTTTTTTCAGCAAAAGCATGATATGAATATGTATAAGATGTCTTAATAAGTGCTTCTGTAAACTCCTTTGGAAAATACTGATTTTCACGAATCGACTTTTTTATTTGTACTGCCACAGGATCTGTTCCCTTGTCCCAAACCTCACTAAGCCGCTCAATGATTCTCAATTTCGAATCATTAGCCGAATATCCGTCCAGACCTCCATAGGCCATCTCAAAATAGCCTGAGCTATAATCCATACTGCTTGCAGCCTTTAAAAGCATAATTGATTGGCTTTGAGATATTCCGTCAGAAGTTGAAAGTTTATATAAACCAATAGGATTACCGTCAAGAGTACTTTTAAAATAGTACTCCTGTGCCTTTTGCCCATCTTTATCTGTTCCTATTCCATTTTCAAAGCAATAAGCTAATCGTTCATATGCTGTACCATGCTTCTTGATTTCAAGTGCCTTTTTATAAAGATTGAAAGCTTCTTTTTCATTCTTAGGTATACCATCTCCGTTTAAAGCCATATCTCCGGCTTGGATTGCACCAAAGAAAGAACCTTCATCCGCTGATAACCTCAACCAGTAAAAAGCTTTATTTTTGTCTTGTTTAAGAGGTATATAGTCATCACCCTTATAATAAAGCATTCCTATATTATAATAACACTCATTTGCCGAATAAGGATTCGAACCGTTTCTTGAAGGAAATACTCCATTTAGAGCAGAAAAATACTTATGCTTGTTTTTATCGTCATATTCATCAAGCCACTCTCGAGCGTTAATATCTCCTTGTATAGCCATCTCAAAGTTCTCGTAAATTTCAATTGGCAGATCAGCATCTTCTAAAAATTGCTTCGCCATATTGTTTTCCATATGTAACGATGGTGTTGTTGACGTCGCTGTAATACATTTTGTTGGCAAAGGTGATAATTCCTCAGTCGCTAAATTATCATTACATCCATTTAAAGATAATATAATTGACATTATGAAAATTGCCAATGGAATTACTTTCTGTTTCATTTCTATACCTCTATTAAATTTTTTATTTTCACAATATTTAAAATCCCGGCATTTTCATACTTTAACCTATATATACTTTTAATATCAGCATTTTCCATTTATAGTTAAATAAAAATCGTGAAATCTACATATTTTATAAACTATATCTTCAAATTAGTTCTATCAACCGAGAAATAATATATGCTACTATCAGAAAATTTACCTTCAATGCTTTTTTAATGCTGTAAAAAACAATATCCTTGCAGCAATTGTTGTAACTAAAGCCTCTGAATCATATGAAATTTTATCTTACAGAATAAATTTGCCGTTTTCAAAGTTCATGCCTAAGCATTATTCCAACTAACTTTAGCTTCATTCACCCTTAGCCGTCTTTAACATTTTCGAAAAGGCTTCATACCGGTTTCTAAGTATCTTCTCGTGGTTTTCCTCTTCAATTTTCAATTGTTCGAAAAATTTCTTAACTTCCGGATCCTCTGCTCTCTCAGCCAGCATGGCATAATGTTTCTGAGCTCGAATTTCATCTTCAATAGCTTCCAAAATCCCCTCTAATATCTGATTCATATCAATTTCCTCCACGAACTCATTAATAAAATAGTTAAATTACTTTCCTTAGCTTCAAATTCCAATACACCCTTTTATCTTGATTTTTCGGGTAATTTAACAACAACTAAGGTTATATCATCATTAATTTTCTCATGATTCAAAAAATCTGTAAAGTCTTTATGAACTTTTTGCACAATTTGAGCAGGTTTCAAACAAGAAACTTCAGTCAAAAGTTCTTTTAGTCTATTTTCATAAAATTCATTATTAACCCTTTGTTCCGGCAATCCGTCCGACATCATAAACAAAGTCATTCCTGCAGACAAAGGCAGGGAATGATCCTCATATTTTAGTAAATCAGTATCTATTGCTGTTGTTATTGGCAAGCCTACCTTATTCAGTCCAACTATTTTTTCATCATCCCTTACCAGCAAAGGATATTTATGAAATCCTGCATTACAATAAATCAATTCCTTTGTATTCAAATCAAAAACTACCAGAACAAGGCAAACCAGGTATTCCTCCGGATAGCCCTCCTTGATGTATTGTTCGACGAAAAAATTTATTATTTCCTTAGGTGATAATAATTGGCCCGGTGTATGCTTAAGTCTAAAATAACTTCTTATTGTATCCTTAACATATATAGCCAGCATAGCACTATCAAGACCGTGTCCCGAAACATCGGCTATAAAACATACATATTGTTCGAAAAAATCATTCAACAATCCGTTATCCACCTTGAAGGCATCGAACAAATCCCCTCCAAGCTTTTGTGCAGGAATGTACAAGGAGGCAAATGAAATATTTTCGTTGTCGGGAATACTTTCAGGAAGAGAACGTTTGTGAATCTTTATTGCATTCGCTATTTCAATATCCAGCTTATGCCGTATTTTCTCGTACTCTATGTATTTTTCATTACCGTAAATATATATAAGATCATCTTTCCGGAAAATTTTTATATGAAGTTTTACAACTTTATCTTTGCCGACAAACAAAAGCTTTTCCCATCCTGAAGGCTTTTCCGATGCACTTTCAATAAAAGATTTAGCCTTGTTTATATTATTATCTTCAACTATATCAAAAAGCGACTTATGCTTTAACTCCATATCAGTATAACCGAGGTATGTCTGCATAGCTTTATTTGTGAACACGATTTCTCCATCCATATTGCAGACCAGAATATGATCATCGATTATATCGGCTATTGTTTCATTTATTTTTGCCAAGTCAATACTTTCCAACACAAATCATTTCCCCCTAAATACCGTATTTGTTTGACATGATTATATCACAAATATACATGTGCATATTAAAAAACTATAAATTATTATTAATAATCGATAAAACTATTAAACCCACCATATATGGCGGGTTACTGCAAAAAATCAATTCTAAGGAGCTGTTTTAACAATTTGAACAACAAACAGAGAACCGTCCGAAACCACTGAAAAAGTAGGGTTTTTTAAGCCACTTTTACAGTTTTATACAGCCGAAAACATTTAATTCTAATTTTCAAAAGCAAAAAATAATGATTATTTTTACT
>Ga0134103_1000492_pt1 | contig 47854 bp, 43 predicted proteins | sample 14_taG_2_FD_94445 | JGI IMG/M metagenome (GOLD analysis project Ga0134103, IMG submission 94445) | Switchgrass degrading microbial communities from high solid loading bioreactors in New Hampshire, USA - 14_58_20_212_A1 metaG | ecosystem: Engineered > Bioreactor > Semi-continuous > Anaerobic >...
GCAGTCTGCTCGACTGAAGACGGAGGGGGCAGCCACGCTGCCCCCAACCCAAAAAAGAGGGTGACATTATCACAGTCTAGTTAACGCCTTTCAGGGTGACATAATCACTGTCCGTTGACAGGATATACACTTCTGGGCGGCTACCCAGCCGCCACGTTGTTCCCTACAAACTGGCTGTTATACAGCTCGGCGTAGAACCCTTTCTTGGCCAGGAGCTCCCGGTGTGTGCCCTGCTCCACAATGTTGCCCTCATCCATGACCAGGATGTGGTCTGCATCCCGGATGGTTGACAGACGGTGGGCTATTACGAAGCTGGTCCGTCCACGCATCAGGTTCTTCATGGCCCTCTGGATCTGCACCTCGGTACGGGTGTCGACGCTGCTTGTCGCTTCATCCAAGATGAGGATGGCCGGGTCGGCCAAGACCGCGCGGGCGATCGTCAGGAGCTGCATCTGTCCCTGGGAGAGGTTTGACGCGTCTTCTTTCAGCACCGTATCGTAGCCGTCGGGCAGCGTCCGTATGAACCGGTCAGCGAGCGCCATCTTGGCGGCCCGGACGATCTCCTCCTCCGCGGCGCCGGGCTTTCCATAGGCGATGTTCTCACGGATGGTGCCGCTGAACAGCCACGCGTCCTGAAGCACCATCCCGAACATGGTCCTTAGGTGGCCGCGTTTCATGTCGCGGATGTCCACCCCGTCGATGGTTATCCTGCCGCCTTCAACTTCATAGAACCGCATGAGCAGGTTGACCAGTGTGGTCTTGCCCGCGCCCGTAGGACCGACAATGGCCACGGTCTGGCCTTCCTTCACATCGATGTTCATGTCGTGCATGAGGATTGCATCGGGGGAGTATCCGAAGCGCACGTGCTCCATCTTCACCTCGCCCCGCGGATTCTCCAAAACAGCGGCATCTTCCGGATCGGGCCGTTCCTCTTCTTCGTCGAGTATCTCAAAGACGCGTTCCGCCGCAGCAACCGTGGACTGGATGATGTTCGCGATGCTCGCTACCTGCACGATGGGCTGCGTGAACTGGCGCGAGTATGTCATGAACGCCTGGACGTCGCCTATCTCCAGCGTCCGTCTGGCGACGAAGAGGCCTCCAACGACGCATACCGCGACGTATCCCATGTTGTTCACGAGGGCCATTAGGGGCATCATGATGCCCGAGACGAACTGGGCGCGCCACCCGTAGCCTGTCAGTTCCTCGTTAATTTCCCTGAATCTCTCGATGGACGCCCGCTCACGACCGAAAGCCTTAATAATCCTGTGTCCCGTGTACATCTCTTCGACGTGTCCGTTGAGCTGGCCGAGAGCTTTCTGCTGTCCGGCGAAGTAGCGCTGCGATCGCCTGGTTATCTGCTGGGTTATCACGACCGAAAGCGGCATCGTTGCGAGGGTGATTAAGGTCATGACCGGACTTATGAGGACCATCATGGACAGCACGCTCACAAAGGAGATCAGCGATGCCATGGCCCTCGACAGGCTCTCCTGAAGCGTGGAACTCACGGTGTCCACATCGTTGGTGATCCTGCTCAGGATCTCGCCGTGGGTCCTGGAGTCGAAATACTTAAGCGGGAGCCGCGCCAGCTTTGCCTGGACTCTTTTCCGCATGTCGTACACGGTTTTCTGGGCAACTCTCGCCATCGTGATCTGCTGGACGAACATGAAAAGGGAGCTCACGACATAAAGGGCTGCCAGCATGACCAGTACGCGCCCTACTGCCCCGAAGTCTATCCACGGTCCCGGCTCACCGGCAATCTTCCTCATTACGCCGTTGTAGACCGCCGTGGTCGCCCGCCCCATCACCCTGGGAGTGAAGGCGTTCAGCAAGGTGCTGAGGATGGAAAAGGTCGTTGAGAGCACGATTAGCCATTTCTGCGGTCCGAGGTAGGCTATTAGGCGCTTCAGGGTGCCCCGGAAGTCCTTCGCCTTTTCGACGGGCCTTGCGAAAGCAGGACCGCCGCCCGGGCCTCTTGGCGGGCGCTGGGTTTCTTGAGGTGCGCCCTGACCGGGCCGGGCCTTAGCAGCCCCTCCAGCCGATGCTCCGGGACGGTTGCCTCCGGGAGCCCCCGCCGGTATAGCGGCCCCCTGGGCGATGCTCCTGCTAGAACCTTCTCCACGAGTGGCGCTCATGCTATCTCCTCCTCCGACATCTGCGACAGGACGATCTCCCTGTACACCGGGTTTGTCTTGAGGAGCTCCTTGTGAGTCCCGTTCCCGACTATGCGTCCGCCGTCAAGGACCAGGATGCGGTCGGCGTCCATGATGGTGCTCACGCGCTGGGCGACGATGATAACCGTCGCTCCTTGGGTTTCCATCCTGAGAGCAGCCCTCAGCCTGGCATCGGTCCTGAAGTCCAGGGCGCTGAAACTGTCATCGAAGATGTAGATGGCCGGCTTCCTCACGATCGCCCTTGCGATGGAGAGACGTTGCTTCTGTCCTCCGGAGAAGTTGGTGCCCGCTTGGGCTACCGGGGCGTCGAAGCCGTCAGGAAGCTCGGATATGAAGTCCTCTGCCTGCGCGATCCTACAGGCGTGGGCGATTTCGTCTATCGTCGCGTCTTCCTTGCCGTAGCGGATGTTGTCGGCGATCGTCCCGCTGAAGAGCACCGCTTTCTGCGGGACCAGTCCTATCAGGCTCCGGAGCTCTTCCTGCTTCATATTCCGGATGTCCACGCCGTCTATCAGGATGGCGCCGCTATCCACGTCGTAGAAGCGCGGGATAAGGTTTACAAGCGTGGACTTGCCCGAACCGGTGCCTCCGATGATCGCCGTTACCTCGCCCGGCGAGGCGGTGAAACTGATGTTCCTGAGCGCTGGTTCTTCGGCTCCGGGGTAGCTGAAAGTCACATCCCGGAACTCGACGTGCCCCCGGCGGGACGGGGTGGACTCGGGTATGGTAGGCGCGCTGTCTGGCCCGACAGGAGCGGATTCCGGCTCGTCGGGCGGGTCGACTATCTCAGGCACACTTTCCAGCACTTCCACGACTCTGTCCGCAGACGCCGCCGCCCGCGGGAACATGACGAACATGAACGAGATATTGAGCAGAGAGAAGAGGATCCTCATGGCGTACTGCACGAAGGCCATGAGCCCGCCTACTTCCAGATTACCGGCTTCCACTCTGTGGCTGCCTATCCAGATTAGGGCTATCATCATGAAGTTGATGGTCAGCATTATGAGAGGCATCATCGAAGACATAATCCGGTTAACTCTGAGGTGGGTCTCCACAAGGTCCCTGTTAGCCTCGTCGAACCTCTTCGCTTCATGGTCCTCGCGGTTGAACGCCCTCACGACGCGGATACCCGTGAGGTTCTCGCGCAAGACCAGGTTTAGCCTGTCGACTTTGGCTTGGATGGTCCTGAAGAGGGGCATCCCCCTGCGTATTCCGGAGAGCATTATTAGGAAAATGAAAGGAAGCGCCCAGATGAGGGTCTTGGAGAGGTCCACGTCCATGGAGACCGCCATGATCACGCCGCCCACGGCCATGATGGGCGCGCTCACTACCATCCTAAGGGTCATGAGGACGACCATCTGGACCTGGGTTATATCGTTAGTTGTCCTGGTTATGAGCGAGGCGGTGCCGAACTTATCGAACTCACGCAGGGAGAAAGATTCTACCCGCGAGAAGACCATTTCGCGCAGGTCCCGGCCGAAACTTGTTGAGGTCCTCGAAGACAGGTACCCGGCCCCTATGGCGCAGGCCATTCCGACGAAGGCCACCAGGAGCATCCGGCCGCCGGTAAGAAGGATGTACCGGGTGTCTCCCGCAGGGATCCCAACGTCGACGATGTTCGCCATGAGCGTCGGCAGGGACAGCTCTGAGAGAGACTGAAGGAGCACTAGGACCAAACATAATGCTATTTGGCCCGCATAAGGCCGTAAATGACCGAACAGTCGACGCACCGATTACCATCTCCCTTAACTCGAAACAGACGGCATTCTGCCAGTATGCGAGTACTGGAAACCGCGCGGCCAAGGTTCGTCATAAGCCGCGCTGGCCCGCATTCACTCGGGCGAACCGTCTTGGACAGCCTTTTTCAGCGCCTCAAGGGACGCTATGGTTGAGTCCAGTTCTTCATCGGATAAACCTGAGATAACCGCTGAGACTCTCCGCCGCACCTCATCTAACATCCTATGAAAATGGGCTTTCGCCTCGTCGGTGGCATAGAGGCGGATGAGCCGCTGGTCCTTGGGGTCGGACCGCTTTTCGACAAACCCCTTCTCAACCAGCGCCTCTACTGCCTTGGAAACGTTGGACTTGGCGAGGCCTGTAATCCGTGATAGCCCGCTTACGGTGGTGCCGGGATGGTGGTCGACTTCCCGCATCACTATCGCGGCAGGTCTCGCCAACGCGTGTTCATGCCATGCCGTCCGGGCGAGGTCATGGAACGCTTTGTTGACATCCCTGAGCAGCGTGAAGAGCCTCTCTGCGCGCTCCGATCCCCGGAGGCCGGAGCATCGTTCAGCCCCGCTTCTTGCCACGGCTTTCCCTCCACATCTCACTAGAATCCATACGTACCGGTGGAACTCCGGTCGTGTCTCATGTTGTTTGCTCGTTGGCACATCGTCCCGGAGAGAACGTTCTCTTGAGAACGAATTAAGTATGGCACAGGGGAGCCCTGCGCGCAACATGATCCAAATAGGAGGAAATTCGTGAAAAAGCGGGCATCCTTTGCCAAAAGGAGATATAATAGAGCTAAGGCTGAGTCTATGGTATACGCTCTTGGTTATTTCTGCCGCGAAAGGAACCGGGGGACGGACCTAGGATAAGAGGCCGGTAAAGAAAGGATAGTGGTAGAGTGACCAAGAGACTGTATTTTGGCAACCTGAGCTGGGACGTGACCGACGCAGACCTCACCAACGCAGTCGCACAGTACGGTAGGGTGGTATCGGCGCGGGTCGTCACCGACCGCGAGACAGGCAGGTCCCGCGGGTTCGGTTTCGTCGAGGTCGATGAAGCGGACGCGCAGAAGGTTATCGACTCGATGAACGGCATGAACCTGTACGGCCGCAACCTTACGGTGAACGAGGCGCGCGAAAGAGAGCAGCGGCCTTTCGGCGGCCCCAGAGGCGACAGGAGAAGGTACTAGAAGCCAATTACAAGCACATCGGTGGTCCTGGGACGGTCCTAGGAGAACGTCCTAGGACCGCTCTTGCTTCTGGACCTTCACCTGGCTGTGGACTTCCGTTACTCCTCTGGCCTTAGAAGCCGCTTCTTTGGCCGCCTCAACCTCGGCGGGGTCGTCGGTGTTTCCAACGAGAGTGACAATGCCCTTCTCGACCTTGGCGCCGATGTTTCTTGTGTTCACGTCGGGGTGAGCCTCGAGTTCTTCCGAGACCTCGAACTCGACTCCCTTATCGGTTATGGGGCCGTCCGTGCTGACGGCAATGGCGGCGTCTACCTTTGTTATGCCAGGAATGCTGAGTGCCAGTTCTTCTGCCCGCTTCTTCTCCGCGAGGGTATCGACGACCCCTTGGATCTGCGCCTCACGCTCAACGACGTCGGCCCGCAAGGCATATGCCCCCAGGTTCGGGTCGGAATCGAGGACATTCCGGAGCTCCTCCTTGAGCTGGTTATCCACCAGGTCCGGGCTCAGCCCTTTGGCTCCTCTGACCGTGCTCGGAACTCCCTGGTTTCCCGAATCGTCATGCACTGCGCTGAACGTTCCGGTACCTATGAGTTCCGCTGGGTCTTTGCCATCTCTGGCGCCCCGCGCATCCCTGGAATGCCTTGCCATACTCGCATCATTGGCATCCTTGACCAGCGTGGCGTGCCTGCCATCTCTGTCGGCTAGCCTCTGCACCTTACCCCGTCTATCTGGTACGTTGTTTTGTCCGCCGCCACCTGAGCCCCTGTGCGCCGCATGGCGGTCGGTATCCCGGTCAGGCATCATGCGTTCCCCCTTTGCTTTAGTTATCTTTGGGGGTCCGCCCGTATATTCCAGGTTCAGGCGGTCGACGGCGACCAGTTGCTTCTTGGACGCTCTTGCTTTGTCGACGGAAGACCCGGACGCAGAAGTGGAGCGGATGCGGAACACACGAGTCAGGTCTCTGGTCACGATGCCTCGGCTCACTTGTCTCGTGGACAACGAAGGTCACCTCCAGATTACTCCGGAGAGACCTGCGGGGAGACTGGGCCTTTGCGGCCGGGTTCACGTCGCACGAAACTCGCACCCGTGTACGAAGGCTTGCTTACGGGGAACTGCCGCCGGGACCATTGGCACCGAGTGCATATCCCACCGGGTCCATGACGGCAGACCTGGCGGTGGGTGTTCTTGCTCGCGTGGCTGCTATGTAGACATCGGATGGTGTTGGCTCAATATGGCCGGCTTACGCCGGCAGCGCTTTGTGTCGAGCGGCCGGGCAGATGGCTCCCCGGGCTACCTCTCCGGACCTTGTGTATTAGCGCTCAAAGCTGATGGAGAGGAGCATCCCGGCACCTCCTTGCCTGTTTTTCCCTGCGTCTTCCGCCTCTCGACGTCTTGGTCCTGGTGCGCAACTGCCCGGAATTGTGCCAATTCGGCGCCCCACAGTTCCACTGCTTGTTGGCCGGTCGACCAGAATCTAGTCTGAAGACTGGCCGAGGGTCACACCAATCATTGTACGAACCCTCTCCTGCGCATTCAAGACTAGCTGGGGAGATCTGCTATTAGACCATGATTGCTTACTTTTTGTACATGAGTTTCGGCCGAAGGTTACCTTTTGTGCATGAGTCGGGGCGAACGGTTACCTTTTGTACATGAGTTCCGCCCGAGGGTTACTTTTTTGTACATGAGTTTCGCCGGATAGTTACCTTTTGTACATGAGTTTGACCGAACGGTTACTTTTTGTACATAAGTTCCTCCAAAGGGTTACCTTTTGTACATGAGTTTGGCTGAACGGTTACTTTTCGTCCATGACTTTCGGCAGAAGGTTACCTTTTGTACATAAGCTTCGCCGGGACTGTTACTGTCAGTCCATGACCCGACTAAAACATACTCCTCGGCCCCTGGATGCATCCCCGAACGCCGTCGCCACCGCGGATGATTGTGCTCCCGCCACGAATGATTTCATTCTCTTCCAAGAATGAACAGAAGATGCCCGCGTAGTATTGGGCGACATGAACTCATTAGATTCTGGTGAGCAAGCGGTCCAGGGAGAAGCAAACGGTCTGCGAAACGACCAAGCGAGTAGTCGGCCAGATGACCGGCTCCACACGAGGGAGGTTGTGCCTTGGAGACAGGAAGATCGTCATGCAAGACAAGGATCGAAGACCACCCCATTCTGGATTTCCCGGCAAGGAAGGAAGTGACCTTCACCTGGGAAGGTCAAGAACTCAGGGGCTACGAGGGTGAGCCGATTGCGGCCGCTCTGCATGCCGCAGGGATCAAGGTCCTGCATACTAGCCACAAGTCCAAGAGACCCCGCGGGTTCTTCTGCGCCATTGGCAACTGCTCGTCCTGCTTGGTGGTGGTCGACGGAGTCCCCAACGTCCGTGCGTGCACAGAGAAACTGAGAGAGGGGATGCGTGTCGAGCGGCAGGTCGGCACAGGTCCCGCTCCCAGGGCGAGGGAGTGATGTCGGTGAGGACGACGGAACTGGTTATCATAGGAGCCGGCCCCGCGGGCATCTGCGCTGCGCTTGAGGCAGCTTCCCATGGAGTCAAGACAACCCTTGTAGACCGAGGAGAAGAGCTTGGGGGCCAGCTCATCAAACAGACCCACAAGTTTTTCGGATGGCATAAGAAGTCCGCGGGTACCCGGGGGGTCCTCATAGCCAAAAAGCTTGCCGGAGAGGTCCTCAACAACGAGAACATCACCCTCCTAAACTCGACCGAAGCACTCGGTTACTACGACGACGGAACCCTGCTTGTTGAGACGCCCCGGGGGATCGACCGCGTTCTCGGCGACAGGCTGATCGTAGCGACAGGTGCCTCAGAGAGGATGCTCCTCTTCCCGGGCAATGACCTTCCCGGGGTGTACGGAGCTGGTGCAGTCCAGACGCTCATGAACGTCCACGGCGTGAGGCCCGGTGACTCGGTCTTGATGATAGGTTCAGGGAACATCGGGCTCATAGTAAGCTACCAGCTTCTCCAGGCGGGTGTGCGCGTTGCGGCTGTGGTCGAAGCCATGCCTACTATCGGTGGTTACGCCGTGCATGCCTCCAAGATCAGGAGGCTCGGAGTCCCGATCATGACCAGGCACACCATCAAGGAAGCCTACGGCAAAGAACAGGTCGAGGGGGCCGTCATCTGGGAACTGGACGAAAACTGGAACGGCATCCCAGGCACGGAGAAAGACCTCGAGGTTGATGTGGTCTGCCTCGCCATCGGGCTTACTCCCTTGGCCGAGCTCCTGTGGCAGTGCGGGGCGGAGATGGCCTACATCCCCGAACTGGGCGGGTTCGTGCCCCTTTACGACGAGACCATGGAGACCACCCGGAAGGGTGTTTTTGTCGCAGGCGACGTAGCGGGTATCGAGGAAGCGTCGACGGCCATGGCCGCGGGTAGGATGGCCGGACTGTCGGCGGCGCGTAGCCTGGGCAAGGTGTCGGATCTCGACTACTCCAGGCTGAGGAACGAGATAGCAGGTGAACTGGAAGGGCTCCGTTCTGGGCCGGCGAGCGCCAAGATCCTGAGCGGCATAGCCAAAATGAGGGCGATGCTGCAGTCGGTGAAAGAAGCGGCTGCAGTATCTGAAGCAGAACCGGCGAATCGGCCTGCGAAGCAAGCGGCGAGTGAACCGACCGACGCAGGGGACCTCCCGAAGGCGGGAGCCCGAGACTCCGAAGCGCAGGGGAACAACGGTTCAAAGTCAGAGGAGGCGGTGGGAGCATGAGCACGCTTGTTACGACAGGAGTACCTTCGGCCCAAGATATCGCCGGAGTGACCCCGCCCGAGGAAAGGCGGGCCAGAGGCCCCTATGCGACCATTGAGTGCTTCCAGCCCATCCCTTGCGACCCGTGCCACCACAGCTGCCGCTTTGGAGCCATCCAGGAGTTCGAGGACATAAACGACATTCCCAAGATGGACTGGTCCAAGTGCACAGGATGTGCCCTGTGCGTGGCGGCTTGCCCCGGACTCGCCATCTTTGTCGTGGATGAAACATACAGCGAGACCGAATGCCTGATCGCCATGCCTTACGAGTTTGTGCCTCTTCCCGAAAAGGGACAGCCCGTCAAGCTAACCGATAGGGCCGGCATCGTTGTCGCAGATGGTATTGTGCAGCGCGTCGTGGCCGGGAGAAAGCCCGCGGGAACCCCGGTGGTCTGGGTGAGCGCGCCTAAGAGGCTTGCTACGGTTGTACGCGGCTTTATCCTGCGAAAGGAGGGCTAGGGCAATGTCCAGGACAGATGACGACATAATCGTCTGCAGGTGTGAAGATGTGACACTCGGAGAGATCCGGCGCGCAATCGCCGAAGGCGCGACTACCATGGACGAGATCCGCCGCATCACGCGCGCGGGGATGGGCCCTTGCCAGGGCCGGACCTGCCGCCAACTCATAGCCTTGGAACTGGCTCGGAAGACGGGTAAGCCGGTGGCGGAAGTCTTGCCCTCCACGATCAGGCCACCTATGAAAGCGGTCACGATGGGCAGCCTCGCCAAGATCGGAGAGGAGGATGCCGAATGAGACGTACTGCCGATGCCGTCGTAATCGGAGGCGGCGTAACCGGTGCTTCTGTAGCGTATAACCTCCTCAAACTGGGCATGAGGGACGTCGTCCTGTGCGAAAAGGCGACCTTCTGCAACGGTTCAACCGGCCGCTGCGGGGCAGGCGTCCGCGAGCAGTGGGGTTCCAAAGGGAACTGCCTCCTGGCTAAGGCATCTATCGATATGTTTGAGCAGTTGGCCGATGAACTGAATTACCCCCACGACCTGGAGTTCAAACAGAAGGGTTACCTTATGCTCGCCCATACTGAAAAGGAATGGGCCCAGTTCCAGAAGAACGTCCAGCTCCAGAACTCTTTGGGCATCAAATCGAGGCTTTGCACCCCCGAAGAAGCGCGGGAGATCGTCCCGGCGCTCAACACTGAGGGTATGCTGGGTGCTACTTTCAACGGCCGCGACGGGCATGCCAACCCGTTCCACGTGACCAGGGCGTACCTGACCGCTGCCGAGAGGATGGGGGCAGACATCAACTACTTCACCGAGGTTACCGGGATTGAGGTCTCCGGCGGTAAGGTGAAGGCCGTGGTTACGAAAAAAGGGGTCATCGAGACTCCCATCGTGATAAACGCCGCCGGGCCGTGGGCGAAACCCGTTGCTGAGATGGTCGGCGTGAAGCTGCCGCTCTTCACGCAGCGGCACCAGATCCTAGTCACCGAGCCTGTAGGATGGCTGCTAGACCCGATGGTCATGTCGTTTTCCATCGGCATCTACTGCCAGCAGACTCCCCACGGTTCCCTCATCATGGGGATTGGGGACCCCCACGAGCCCAAGGGCTACGACATAGGCCATTCATGGGAGTTCCTCAGGGATATGTCCAGGATCATCACCAGGCTCCTGCCCGCCCTCAAGGACGTAAGGGTCGTCCGTCAGTGGTCCGGCCTCTACACCGTGACTCCTGACGCGCACCCCATCCTGGGAGGCGTTCCGGGGATTGACGGGTACCTCCAGGCGGTTGGCTTCAGCGGGCACGGATTCATGCTGGCGCCGGCCGTCGGGCAGATAATCGCCGAGATGGCCCTAGGCAAAGTGACCTTCCTGGATGTGAGAAACCTAGATGTCGGAAGGTTCGAGCGAGGGGAGTACAACGTAGAGCCGTCGGTGGTCTAGTGCTGTAGGCGCTGTAGCAGGTTGGTGGGCGGGATCCCTTCTCCCGACGAGCAACAGGCGGTAACGGTACAGCAAGGCACAAAGGTACATAACAATGCCGGGTATAGGCTGCGGGTCGTGGGGCCAGTGTGGGTCCGCGCGGCGCCGCGGCCAATATCGGTTTTTGTCTATGAATACTGCGCTTCTGCCTCTCTCGACTGGAGGAATCCCATCCCAACACAGCGAACAGTGAACCCATGTGGAAGGCCTGTTCGGCGTAGGAGGGGATTCGGTGGAGGTACAAGCGATAATCGACGACTTGGCAAGGACCATCGGGCGACCAATAACCCTCGAAGACGCCGGAGGTCGTCTAGTGGCATACTCTGCCCACGACCAACCGGTTGACTCAGTAAGAGTAGAAACCCTCCTACGGAGGGGCGCCTCTGAGGCGACGATGAAGGCGCTCAAGGAGCGGGGCGTATATGAATCGGTGGAAAGGAGCCACGGCGTCGCCTTTGTGAGCGGCATCCCCGAGATCGGCTTCTCTCCCAGAGTTGCCCTCGCGATAAAGGTTGGAAGTACCGTCCTCGGATACCTCTGGGTTATAAGTGAAAAAGCTTTGACGGCTCAGGCAGAGGAAGCGCTCCTACGCGCCAGGCAGCAGCTTATACAGGCCTTTGAGAGGATTGGCGCCACGCAAGACATAAGGCAGAAGCAGAGAGAAGACATCATATCCGACCTGGTGCGCGGCGGCCAGAGGGATATGGACGGTATCCAGTCTGCGCTCAAAGCCATGGGATGGTACGGCGAGCCGCCGTTCCAGGTGATGTTGGTGCGCGATAGGAGAGGAGACCGTCCCCAGCAGGTTTTCAAAGAGACCGAACCTCTCCTGAAGGAAGCCGCGCCGGCCTCACTACGGGGGATCTTCAGGGATGATGTGGTCGTCATATTCGCCGGTGCAGATACCCACGGTGCATCCCCTCTTGCCAGCGCGATCGCCGACCGCTATTCCAGGATGGGCAGGGACGTGGCTGTTGGCCTGGGCGGTCCGTGCGAGGAACTGTCACTCCTCAAGCGGAGTTACTCCGAAGCGTCGGAAGCCATCGCCCTAGGCGCGAGGTTCCGCTGCGAATCGGGGTTTTTCGATTACCGCGCCCTTGCGCCGTACGACCTCCTCTCGTGTCTGGCCGACTGCAAGAAGCACTCTACCTTCGGGAGGGATGCCGTTTCAAAACTCGTGACTTACGACGAGCTCCATAAGTCCCAGCTGTTTGACACCCTCGAGACATATCTGGACCTCTACGGCAAGCGGAAACTCGCCGCCGAGAGGCTGAACATACACCCCAACACTCTGGACTACAGGATACGCAAAGTTAGGGAGCTCACAGGCATGGATCCCGACGACCCCAATTCGAGGCTCATACTCCACGTTTGGACAAAAGCGCTTCACTTTGCACGTAACACCGCCCTCGGAGAGGCGTAGCGGAGAGCAGAACTTTCGTGAATATCGATGGAGCAAGGTTCCTCAAAGGTACCTTGCTTGGGCTCGCGCAGATGGCCCGAGGTTCTTACTTCGTGAAAGAGGGGTTTTTGGACATGATGTTTGAGCATATCTCCGGCTCTCAGGAAGTCCGGCCTGATTCGTCCATAGAGGACGCCCCGGCTAAGGAGCCCGGTCAAGAGACGAATCCTCACAGGCAAGTAAAGGTGTTCCGCGAGTTTGACGCCAAATGCGCCGACCTCTCCTACAAGCTGTCATCAAGTCGCATGTACGAAGAAGAGGCGGTTATCCCGGGCTCTGGCCAGAGAGACTGGGAGAGGTCCCGGTGGGAGGGCCTTCTCAAGGAAGCCGGTGCGCTTGAGCCTGAGGGCCCTGTGCAGTCGCTGCTTAAAGATCATTTCATAGAGTTTCTTTCGGCCCGGGTCTCGGGAGTGGACACGGCCTACAGGCATCCCGCCCGCTTTATGAGAGCGCAGACTTACTTCATAGACCGCCTTTTCAGGCAAGACTCCCGTTCTGACAGTGAACGTTTCCGCCTGTTCAAGAGGCGATTCCGCCAGATTGATGAGGTCTTTGGAGGAGTGAAGTCCATCCTTGGGTCCTCGGCGCCGGACAAGCGGCGCGAAGTCGCCGTCGCCTGCAGCGTTATGCGAAAGGTATCTTCCAAACTCGCGGACCAAATCCCCGAGCATTTCCCTACTCTCTCTGACCGCGAGGCCCAGGACCTAAGGGACATGCTGAGGAGGCTTTCGGCTAAGGCGGTAGGATGGGAAGCGGAGGTAGTGAGAGGCCGCGCTCTGACACCGCTCAGCTCCGCGTACAGAGAGACGGAGCCGGCAGCTCCTGCTTCCCCAGACGAAATGAGGGCCGCTTACGAGAGGATTCTTAGGGAGGAAATCGGCGTTGACCTCAGCGAGCTCTTGAGGTGGCACGAGTCGGAGATCGAGAAGACCAGGCACGAGATGCTTGAGTTTGCCGCCAAGGTAGATGACAAGGTCCGTACGCCGGGAGACGTCGCTGCGGTGCTCAGGAGTGTTGCGGGACCTGCGGACACCGTGGAAGAGATGTTCCGCCGGATGGAACAGTACGTCGCCATCGCCAAGGAAGCCTCGAAGCAGGGATACGTCGACCTTCCTGAAGAGACTTGCCTGGTTAAGCCCACCCCTGAGCAGACCAGGGATGACTACCCGTGGGGAGGCTACGCCGGAGGCTGCCGCCTCAGGCGCCCGCTGGTGGGCGAATGCTTCCTGAACGACACGAACTTCCGCGCGGTGACCGACGGCTGGCTCAAGATGATGGCCATCCACGAGTGCTATCCGGGGCATCACGTACAGTTTGTGAGGACGGTCGTGGACCCCATCCCCGCGACGGTAGCCATGGGGGCACGGTCGGTACCCCTCACGGAAGGCGCAGCCCACCGGTCCGAAAAGATTCTTGAGGGCATTTTCCCCGACCCGGCTTTCTCGGCTTTTGTCCGGCTCCGCAGGCATCACACGGCGGTCAGGATCAAGGCCGACCTCTACCTGCACTACTTTGGGAAGCCGGTTGAGGAGGCCGTGCAGCTTTACGTAGATGAGCTAGGATTCGACTGGAATACGGCCAGAGGTCAGGTCCTGTACCAGGAGCGAAACCCCGGATACATGACCGCCTATTACTACGGGATGAAGCGGTTGGAAGACTTACAGGCAAAGTACATGCCTGACGACAAGGAATTCACGCGGACTCTGTTCTCAGTCGGACGGCTTAGCCTCAAGGGTTTCGAGAAGTTCCTAGAGCTGCAGCCCTCAGAGAGACAGCAGTTCTTGACCGAATACAGCAGCCTGCTGGGCCAGGGGTAAAGGACTAGGGGGTCATGAGTCCGGGGCTGGTTGGCCGGGCGTGCCGGCCTTATCCCGTCGCCTTGGCCGTGAACCAGCACTCGTCTGAGTAGAGCTCCGGCTTTGGGTCTTCGATGAAGCCGTGGTTCTTGACGAGCTTTAGGAACCCGTCAAGGAACGGTTCCTTGCCCAGGGGAGGGGCATATGCCGTCTTTATTCCCAAGATGTCGTACCCGGCTTCTTCCAGCCAGAGGAGGACATCGTCGGGGGCGGCGCACGGTCCCCAGGCGGGCCTGGGATAGGTAGGAGGCGGCGCCGTAAGTAGAAGCGGCAGAAGCCGCGAAAGGGCCCAGGCGTTACGTACGCAAGCAAGCAGTACCCCGTCTTCCGCGAGGAGGTTCCTGAGCCGCTTGAGATAGCCCACGGGGTTCGTCAGGCATTCGAGGTGCCAGATCGCGATGATCAGGTCGTACGGACGGTGGGCCGAGGCTTCTCTGAGGTTCCTCAGAATGCCGAGAGACGTTCCGTTCAGAGTTTCGGGCGAAGAAGGCCGGTCATCCGGACCCCCGGCGTCTCGACCGGGTTGAGTTGAGCAGTATGTGGCGGCAACTGCCCTGAGCCGGTGGTCTTCTTCAATCCCATAGGCGGATTGGGCGCCTCGGGCTGCGCACTCCAGGAGGGTTGCGCCGGTCCGCGCCCTGAGGTCCAGGACTCTTTTCCCGGCGACTTCCACCAGCCCGAGGACATCTCTCCGCGGGTGGGCGGCCATCGGGTCGTCCAGCCCCCACTTGGTGCACATCCGTCTGGCTTCTCCATCCAGGATGCGCACGCGTTCCGGTTCACCTTGTAGCGGGTGCCTTGGGCCGAGCCTGTGTATGTAGACATCTCCGGCGATGTATGCCCTCCGTCCCGAGTGGGCGAGGCGTAGGCAGAAATCATCATCGGCAAACCCTTCGGACCCAAACCGCTCGTCGAAGCCGCCGATCTCAATGAACGTGTCCCTGCGTACGAGCATGGGCGCGATCGCTATCCTCACTGAAGGGCGCCATTTTGAGGGGTCCGGGGTGAGGACAGTGCCCGGCGTGAGCGCAGGCGCGTTTTGTAGGCCAGTCGCCATGTTGCAGAGGGGGCCGACGGCGCCGGCTCCCGTGCCTTCGGCGCAGGCAACCAGCCTCTCCAGCCATCCGGGGCTTAATACGGTATCTGCCGTGAGAAAGACGAGATACTCCCCCTTCGCAGAGCCGGCTGCCCGGTTGAAAGCTTCGGGCAAGGTCAGAGGTCTTCCGCGGGGGCTCTTGAGAGGCGCTTCGAGGATCTCCTGGCTTTCAAAGGTTGCTTCGTCTATGGCCCTGACGCACTGGGTGAGCTGCTCGCTTCCGTCGAACGAAAACACAATGATGCTTATCATATGTTATCCCTCTCGAGGAGCATTCTGCGCCTTATCCGCCACGAGGCTTCCGGACCAAACCATTCTATGAACCCGTTCATACCACCGTGACGGCATCTTGACTCCGATTTGATTTCACTTTGCACCCAAAACGTGGTATATTCTTCGAAAGCCGTTGACGGGACAGTAGACGCGGGACCAGGGCTCAGAGAGCTGCCGGTCGGTGAGAGGCAGCGCCGGTCGTGCGGTCGAACAGCACCCTGAGGCGTGAGGAACAAAGGGATGTGTGGCACACTACCATTGCCGTGCTCTTCCCGAGTATTCCTCACCGGGCGTCTCCGTTAAAGGACATAGAGGTCGCCCCAACGGGCGGCGAAACAGGGTGGCACCACGAGAGCAGGCGCGTCTCGTCCTTGAGACGACCTGCTCCTTCATTTCAGGGGGGCTTGGTATGTTCGACATAGAGATTCTGAGAACCAACAGGGCAGCAGTAGAAGAAATGCTCAAGAAACGCTCGACCGAAGCGCCTCTCGACCGCATACTCGACCTGGACCGCAGGCGCATCGAGCTGGTAAGGACAGTCAATGTCCTGCGCGAGGAGAGGAACAGGCTCTCGGAGGAGATTAAGGGCCTCAAGGACGCCGCCAAGCGCAACGAGCTCATCGAGCGCACCCGCGGGATCCGCGACCGGATCTCGTCTGTGGAGACCGAGCTCGCCACGGTAGAGAAGGACCTCCGCGACCTCATCATATGGATGCCCAACATGCTGGCTCCCGAAGTCCCCTTTGGGGAGGACGAGTCGGGCAATGTGGTCGTGAGGACGTGGGGTGAGCCCAGGCAGTTCTCCTTCCAGCCAAAGGACCACGTTGCAATAGGCGAGAGCCTCGGCATCATAGACATCTCGAGAGCAGCCAAGGTGTGGGGCACGCGTTCCTACTTCCTCAAAGGAGATGCCGTCTTCCTTGAGTTCGCGCTCATAAGATACGCTATGGATATCCTGACCTCCGAGGGATTCATCCCGGTCGTGACCCCGATCATGGTCAAGACCGAGATGCTCGAAGGCACCCGTCATTATCCGTTCTTCAAGGAGCAGATTTACCGCATCGAGGGTGAGGACCTGGGTCTCGTGGGCACGTCCGAGATCCCCTTGGGTGCGATGCACGCCGGAGAGATCTTGGAGGAAAAAGACCTGCCCCTTAAGTACGCCGGATTCTCGCCATGCTACCGCACAGAAGTGGGTTCGGGCGGTCGCGATGTCCGCGGACTCATTAGGACCCACCACTTCGATAAGGTTGAGATGTTCGTGTTCGACAAACCGGAGAACTCCGAGAAGACCCACGAGTACATGGTCTCGCTGGAGGAGCGCTTCTACCGCGACTTGGGTATTCCCCACAGGGTCGTGATGATGTGTTCGGGAGACCTAGGGCCCGTGGCGTACAAGAAGTATGACGTAGAGTTCTGGCACCCGTCGGAGTCGAAGTACAGGGAGATAACTTCCTGTTCCAACTGCACCGACTTCCAGGCGCGGGGGCTCAACACGAGGTACAGGCCGGCAGGCGGCGGCAAGCCCGAGTATGTCCACACCCTCAACGGGACCGCAATAGCGATCGGCAGAACGCTTGTGGCCATACTTGAGAACTACCAGGAGGAGGACGGCAGTGTGACGGTGCCTGAGGTCCTCCGCAAGTACATGCCCGCAGGCCTTGCCAAGCTGAGGCCTGTAGGCTCAGTCTAAGGTAGGCCAGAGTAAGCTGCCGGAACCATCCAGGGAAGCTAGCCCGTCCATGTTAATGGGCGGGCTATATGCTTCTTCCCGAGTAATGACCGGGCAGGAAATAGGGCGCCCCGCGAGAATCACTAGGTACTTACCCGCGATGAAAGGACGTGCGTGTCGTGAGCGTCGCTATTCCAGTCCACATGAAGAGAGGGCTTTTTGGGCGAGAGGCCCCCTCGGTGATCATGGTCGGACCGGACAGAACGGCCTTCATCCCGATCGACAAGAAGCTTTATGAGAGCATAGTGGCTCCCTACAAACAGGCCACCTACCTCGATAGGCTATCGGGGACTATGCACGCCTTTGCCGAGTACGCCGACAAGATTGCCAAGGACCCTCTACACGAGGTGATGTCGCGTCATCCGGGGAGCTTTGCCGTAGAGAACTCAGAAGTCCAGTCTTTCGTCCTGTATATCGGCAGTGACGAACAGACCGGACGGCGCGAGGACTTCTTCCGCTTCGAGATCCGCTTCCGCCGGGGGAAATTCAGAGGGAGCGTTGACAAAGGAACCAACGTCTCGGGAAAAGCCGAATTTCTGGGAGAGGTCTTCGGAGAGCGGTTTAGGATGGACTGAGCTCCGCATCAGTCCGCGTGTGACAGGCTGTTCAACCCGGCTATCAGTTCAGAGTAAGGTTCCGGAACGATTTCTCGCCCCACAACAAGTCCCAAAGCAAGACAAGAGGCCCTGCGTCCTTTGGGCGCAGGGCCTTCGCTATCTCCTCTTAGAACCCAAAGAGCGCGAACTTGGCGATGATCGGCCCGAAGAGGCTCGCGCTCAGGCACATGACCGTGATGAGCGTGTTTAGAGACGGACCGGCCGTGTCTTTGAACGGGTCACCGACGGTGTCGCCGACAACGGCGGCCTTGTGAGCCTCTGACCCTTTGCCGCCGTGTGCGCCGTCCTCAATGAACTTCTTGGCGTTGTCCCAAAGCCCGCCCGAGTTCGCCATAAACAGGGCGAAGATGATGCCCGAGATGATGGAGCCGGCCAGGAATCCACCTAGGGCGTGGGGCCCGAGGATAATCCCTACGGCGACCGGAGCGGCGAAACTCAAGATGCCAGGGATCAGAAGTTCCTTTAGCGCTCCCTTGGTGGCTATGTCAACGCAACGGTCAGAGTCGGGCTTGACCTTTCCTTCGATCAGTCCCGGGATCTCCCTGAACTGCCGCCTGATCTCCTCGACCATAATGAAGGCGTTCTTTCCGACCGACAGTATCGTGAGGGCCGCAAACAGAGGTGGCATGATAGAGCCCAAGAGCACGCCAGCCACAACTCCCGGAGTGCGCAGGTCAATTCTCGTGATGCCGACCGTCTCGGAGTAGGCCGCGAAGAGGGCCAACACGGTGAGGGCAGCAGCGCCGATGGCGAACCCCTTGGTGATCGCCTTGGCGGTGTTTCCGGCGGCGTCCAAGCGGTCGCAGATCCTGATCGTCTCTTCAGACTCGCCGCCCGCTTCCGCGCATCCCTTGGCGTTGTCGACGATGGGGCCGTAAGCGTCGGCAGAGACGATCATCCCGGTGATGGAGAGCATACCTACCGCCGCGATGGACACTCCGTACGTTCCCGCGATTCCAAAGTGCTCGGCGCTGAACCACGCTACGAGCATGGCGACGACGATGCCGATGATAGAAGGCACGGCGCTAACCAGACCGTAAGAGAAACCTCTCAGGATCAATATGGCTGGCCCGGTCACCGCGCTGTCCGCGGTGCTCTGGACGGCATAGTTGTCGATATCGGTGAAGTGGTCCGACGTGAAACCGATGACGATGCCGGCGAGGAGCCCGGCGATGGTCGGAACGATGAGTCCCCAGGGATTGGATATCCCGATGAGGAAGGTCGTGATCGTCGCAAGAACGGCGAATATGACGGTAGTTGCTATGGTCCCGGTGTTGAGAGCCTTGTTTGGGTCATTGCTCTCCCCGGGGCGGACGAAGAGCATGCCGATAAGTGAAGATACGATGCCGATGCCGCCCAAGAGCAGCGGGAACACCACGAACTGTTCGGTGTATAGGGCGGCTCCCAGAAGCATTACCGCTACGACGCTCGCCACGTAGGAGTCAAAGATGTCGGATCCTACCCCCGCGATGTCGCCCACGTTGTCGCCCACGTTGTCGGCGATGACGGCGGGGTTACGGGGGTCGTCCTCATCGAGGTTGAACTCGACTTTACCCACGAGGTCTGCGCCAATGTCGGCCGTCTTCGTGTAGATTCCGCCGCCGGCTTTGGCCAAGAGGGCCAGAGAGCTCGCGCCGAAGCTGAATCCCAAGACCACCGAGGCATCTCTGAAGATCATGTAGAGGATCGTCATTCCGACGAGGGCCAGTCCAACGACTGAGAGCCCCATGACGCCCCCTGCGAAAAAGCCAACGGGAAACGCCTTGGCCAAGCTTGTCCTTGCCGCCCAGGCGACTCTAGCGTTCGCCCTTGTGGCCACGTACATCCCGGTGTAGGCCGCTAACGCAGAACAACCCGCGCCCAGCAAGTAGGCCACGGCGTCCTGCCAGCCTAGCGCCACAAAGATGACTATGGCCACGACGCACGCGAGTCCACCTAGGGCCTGGAAAAGCCTCTTAAGATAGGCGGCAGCGCCGCTCTGGATTGCCACCGAGAACTCAGCCATCCTCTGATTCTCGTTGGCTTGAGACATTACCCACTTGTAAAGAAAAAGCGCCGCTACGATTGAGATTGCGCCCGCGACGAGGGCTGTGAGTTCCCAGACCATATTCGGCCTCCCGAGGGTTTGTGATTGGCAATCTATTGAAAACCCGTTTCCAATACTACTTGACGGGCAAATGTATGTCAAAATGGGAGTGAAATGATCCGCCGGATTTCCGGTGCGGAGGCGCCCGCAGGATAAGCTTGCGCAGAATGGACGGAGGAATGAGATGATGGCTTGGAGAGGCGTCATTGAAGAGTACCGTAGATTCATGCCGGTTGGACCCGACACCCGCGCGGTCACGCTCCTTGAGGGAGGAACCCCTCTTGTGAGGGCCAGTAACCTGAAGAAGCTCCTTCCGGGCGTAACTGTCTATCTTAAATATGACGGGCTAAATCCCACCGGGTCTTTCAAGGACCGGGGGATGACAATGGCCGTGACGGCTGCGGTTTCATCAGGGTCGCGGGCCGTCATCTGTGCCTCTACCGGGAACACGTCTGCTTCCGCGGCCGCTTACTCTGCGCGCGCGGGGCTCGACTGCGTGGTCCTAATCCCCGATGGAAAAATAGCCATGGGCAAGCTGGCGCAGGCGGTTGTCTACGGGGCCAAGATCTTGGCCATCCAAGGGAACTTCGACGATGCCCTGGCAATGGTTAGAAAGGTATCAGATAAACACGGGCTCACCATCGTGAACTCGATAAACCCCTATCGCATAGAAGGGCAGAAATCCGCAGCCTTTGAGATATGCGACGCACTGGGACAAGCGCCGGACTATCTATCCATCCCCGTCGGCAACGCCGGCAACATCACCGCTTACTGGAAAGGTTTCAAAGAGTACAAGGCCGACGGGCGGATATCCGCGCTCCCCCGGCTCCTCGGATTCCAGGCCGAGGGCGCAGCGCCCATCGTTGAGAATCGGGTGTTTCCGAACCCGGAGACCATCGCTACGGCCATCCGCATCGGCAACCCTGCAAGCTGGCAGCCCGCTGTCGCTGCTCTCAAGGAGTCAAACGGCGCGATAGACAAGATCAGCGACCGGGAAATTCTCAAGGCATACAGGCTCCTCGCAGGCACCGAGGGCGTGTTTGCCGAGCCGGCGTCCTGCATCTCGATTGCCGGACTCCTGAAGGCCTATGGAGAAGGCAAGATCCCTGAGGGGAGCACGGTCGTTTGCGTGCTCACCGGAAACGGGCTCAAAGACCCCGACACGGCCGTCGGGCTGGGAGGCGACATCAAGACCGTGCCGTGCGAGCTCGCGGACATCGAGAGGGCGATAGCCGAATGAGCACCATGAGCATCAAGGTGAAAGTCAGAGTCCCTGCAACTACCGCCAACATGGGTCCCGGCTTTGACTGCCTTGGGATGGCCCTTACCCTCTACAACGAGGCCGAGTTCGAGGTCGCTGCCGCCGGTACCGGCGGCGGTGAGAGCCGCACACCCGAGGACCTATCTGGCGTGACCGACTCAAAGAACCTCGTCTGCAAGTCATTCGTGACGGCCCTCCTGAGGTTCGGCGTGGCGCCTAAGTCGGTAAGTTTCAGGATGCTGAAAACCGGTATCCCGGTGGCCAGGGGGCTGGGAAGCAGCGCCGCGTGTATCGTGGCCGGGGTCTTGGCCGCGCGGGAAGCCGCCGCGCGCCTTGGCGCCGGGCGGGTGGGCCTCGGTGAAGCGATTGACCTCGCGACGGAGATAGAGGGCCATCCCGACAACGTGGTCCCTGCCATATTAGGGGGAATAACGGTTGCCGTGTGTGCGGATGAGCCGGGCGGCGATTTGGGTGATGTCACGCAGCGGCGCGAGAGCCGCCGCGTTATCTGCCGAAGGCTGGAGCCGCCCAAAGACATCACTTTGGCGGCTTTCGTGCCCGACTTCAGGCTCTCAACCGAGGAGGCCAGGGCCGCGCTGCCTGCTACATACAGCCGCCACGACGCGGTCTTCAACATAAGTAGGGCGGCGCTCCTCACGGCCTCTCTTGCTACGGGAGACTTGACTTCTCTGAGGACTGCCGTGGATGACCGCATCCACCAACCCTACAGGTTGCCGCTAATAGCTCACTCCAAAGACGTGATAGAAGCTGCCAGGGCGGCGGGTTCCGAAGCCGAGTTTGTGAGCGGGTCGGGACCCACCATTATGGCTGTACTGCGTGGCGATGGAGACGGCTTTGCCCAGGAGGTTTCCCGCAAGCTGGCTGCCGTTCCGGGTGGTTGGGCACTCTACTTGCTGAAGCCCGATGACAGGGGAGCAGTAGTCTCGGTGGAATAGCCCTGATGTTTCGGGTACAGGAGGAAATGGTTCTGGCCCGGGCGAAACTAAGATAGGCATATTTGGGCCTCCAGGGCAGGCAGCGTTTTGAGATTGGCTGTGAGCCTTGATGGGGCCTGAGAAGGGGGTTTTCCCGTGGACGATCTGGTAAAGCAGATAGAAGAGCTCAAGAGACAGCAGCAGAGCCTCGGACACGTCTTCTCATCGCTGCATAAAGCCGTCGACGACCTCATGTGGTACCAAGTGATGCAGGATGTGGCCGTGGTCGATAAGGTGGTCTACTGCGGTCCGCCTCCCGCCAACACCCTTGCCCAGTCGTCTCAGGACAAGGGCAATCCGCTCAAGATCCACGCGTACACGTTCGTGCCGAAGAACATAGACAAGAACAAGAAGCACCCGCTTTTGGTCTTCGTCCATGGAGGAGTGCACGCCAATTTCAGCACCGGTTCCGCGCACATCATCAAAGAGATGGTGACTCAGGGATACATAGTCATCTCCAGCGATTACCGGGGCAGCACCGGATACGGTGAGCAGTTCTACAAGTTCATCGACTACGGCGGTCTCGAGGTAGAGGACGTCTACGAGGGCAGGAACTTCATGATTGAGAACGAGCCGCTGGTCGACCCCGACCGAGTGGGCATCCTCGGTTGGAGCCACGGGGGCCTCATCACTCTCATGAACATCTTCAGGTACCCCGATGCATACAAAGTCGCGTACGCCGGAGTGCCGGTTTCCGACCTCGTAGCGCGCATGGGCTACAAAGGAGAGCGCTACCACGCCCTCTTCTCCGCGCCGTACCATATCGGCAAGTCGGCCGTTGAAGATCCGTGGGAGTACAGGCGGCGCTCGCCCGCGTGGCATGCTGAGAAGCTCCAGACGCCGCTTCTCATCCACACCAACACCAACGACGAAGACGTGAACGTCCTGGAGGTCGAGCACCTCATCAAGTCGCTCAAGGCCGCCGGCAAGGACTTTGAGTACAAGATCTACCAGAACGAGCCCGGCGGGCACGTCTTCAACAGGATCGACACCAAGTTTGCCAAGGAATCAAGGAAAGAGATCTGGAGGTTCCTGAACAAGTACCTGAAGCCGGATTTCCCGATTGAGTAGTAAGGTCAAGGGCCCGCAGAGAGTTCAGATAGCAGACTACAGACTAACAGGCTAAGTGACCGCCAGACTAAGCGAGGCCGTGTGGAGCAGCACACGGCCTCGTTACGTGCTCAGAAGTCGGTTGTGACCCGCACGAACACCGGATTGGTCCACACCTCAGAAGGCCTCTGCCCGCCGGGACCTGCGAAGTCGAACCTCGCCACGTAGAACGTGTTCTTTCGGGGACAGCGCGCTTCATAGCGGAGCGGCGATTCGGGTTTTCCGGGCATCAACACCGTCTGCGCGCCGTCGCCTGAGTAAAGCGTTATCTTCCTGCATCTTCTCCTGCCTGACGGGTGGCACTCTAAGGTGAATGTAATCGTCGAACCCGCCGGGGCGTGAGCGGTTTCCCCGATCCCGGCCCCGTTTACCGTGAAAAACCCTAAATCCTTGGAACCCGAGGCTACGGCGCGGCCTTCCCTAAGGCTCTTCCACACGATCGCCCGGCTGAGCGGGGGGCGCCCGGACGGTGTGTCACCGGCCATAGACCGTGACGCGGGTTTTATCCACGTGAACCCCCTTCCGCCCGGCTCCATGAGGTTGTGGCAGTCGGAGTTGGCGAGCCCAACGACGAACTTGCCGGTCTTGAGCGTCTTGCGAAGGTCGCGACGGAGTAACTCAAACCACTTGGCGACGGTTTCAGGCCTCGACTTCCTGGACCGGTTGATTATCTCCATTCCGGCTAGGTTGCGCACTGACCAGTCCCGCCACCTTTCCCTGAGTTCGAACGGGTGAGCCGCTATGCCGTAGGAAAGCGGGGGATTGTGTCCTTCTATCTCGTCAAGGAGATCCTGCGCGTCGAATCTGCGATTCGACGGTGCCGACTCCGCAGTGTCATCGAGACAATAGGCCAGGCAGTGACCGCTTCCGGATACTCCTATCTCAATCCCCGGCAGGACGGGGATTCCGTACTCGTTTTCGGCCGCCCGGCACTGGGCGCAGTACCCACTGGCGCCGCCCCACTTCTCGCCGACACCGTCCTCGTGGTCGGTGATGATGATATACCCAAACCCGTTGTCTCTGGCAAAACGGGCGCGCTGGTGAAGTGGGAGGAGGATGACGTCGGGGCTCCACTCCGTGTGGACGTGGCCGTCGCCGCCGTACCAGCCGGGTACCTCCGGAAGCGTGGTAACGTGAAGCGGTATCCGGACGACCTCCCGGACCCGGCGGCCGGAAAGGACGGCGTCAACGGTCACCGTCACCAGAGAGGTGCTACCGTCTTCCAGGGGGAGTCCGCCTACGTCGATCTCAAGGGAACGGTATGCCCCGCGCTCGGAGACCTGGGATACCGCCTCCTCGTCGCCCGCATCAAGTCCGGCCTTCACTTCGTGCGGAGAGAGCCCGAGCGCCGTGATAGGGGCAGAAACCTTGGCTTCGGAAGTCTTGTCAAATGCCGACGCGCTCACGGACACGACCACCCCATCTGACCGGCCCGAGGCGACTATCACGGGGACTGTGATCCTGTCCGTAGGGAGCCTGTTTATCTCCATCTCATCTGGAACGAAAACGGTTAAGTCCTCCCGGTTCATGGAGGCACCTCCTGCGGCGATGTGTCTCTGAAGTGTTTTTGAGAGCAAAGGAAAACCCCCGGCGGCGTTCCACCGGGGGATCTTATGCGTAAACTTAGGAGAGCGACACGGCCTCCGGACTCGTTACTTCTTCTGGTCGCTCCTCAGCACGCCTGCGGTTGCGAAGTTGTCGAAGGACATGTCGCGGATGATGATGCGGACCGCCTCCGGGGAAGCGTTCAGCGTCCTGCAGATGGCGTCCGTCACTTCCTTGACCATGGCCCTCTTCTGCTCAACTGTCCTTCCTTCCAAGAGCTCTATCTGTACGATTGGCACACTGCAAACCTCCTTCTTGATGCCCGGCACGACACCGCCGGGGGCGCTGAGCTGCGTAAGGGTGCTGCCCCGGCTGCGCTTTAGCCGCGGCTCCTGCGCGCATGCGAGTCAGCTACTTGCCGCTTACCGCCATCTTTGCGGTCCTGAAGGACGGCGTTCCGATGTTCGTCCACTTGAGGTCCGAGGCTACGGCGTCGATCCCCAATAGGATATCCTTCAGGTTGCCGGCAATGGTGACTTCGCGGACGGGTCCGACGAACTTCCCGCCGGTGATCCACCTTCCGGACGCGCCCACCGAGAGGTCCCCCGACACCGGGTTCAGACCTCCGACCGTGATGCCGGATACGTCCATAACCAGGAATCCGTTCTTTGTGGAAGCCACGACTTCCTCCAGAGTGAGCGTCCCCGGCTTCAAATACAGGTTGCAGGGCGCGACCTGGACCGCAGACTGGACTCTTCTGGACGCGTGTCCTGTGGATTTCACTCCGTCCTTGGCTGCCGAGTAGCAGTCGTACATGAACGCTTTCAGCACTCCGTCCTCGATAAGGGCCATCCTCTTTCTGGGTACCCCTTCGGCGTCGAACGGAGACGCTCCGTAACCGTCCACGTTAAAGGGATCGTCAATCAGAGACACAAGTTCGGAAGCTACTTTTTGGCCAAGCATCCCGGCGAACATCGACCGCTTCTTCTGGACGGCCTCGCCTGTCAGAGTCGAAGCAAGCATCTGCCAGATGATCGCCGATACTTCCGGGCAGAAGATGACGGATGCGTCTTGCGACTCAACCGGTTTGCCGCCTAGGAGGTTCAGGGCTTTCTGTACGGCTTCATCGACCACTTTTTCAGGGTTTAGGCCAGAGAAGGAGCGGGAGAACTGGGCGCCGCTTCCCGGCTGCATCACTCCGTTTTCCGCGGCAAGGACCTGGCATGAAATGGTCGCGCTGTTGGACTTGAACGAGACATTGACTCCCTTGGAGTTCACCACCGTGACCGAATGGGAGCGGGTTCCCACGGAGGTCCCGAGGACCTTTTGGATGCGCTCATTCTTTCGCTTGGCCATGGCCTCCATGTCCAGGGCCATGCGGATCTTAGTCTCGGCCGGCGTATCCTCGATATCCTGGCTCCAGGCGTCAATGGTTGGATATTCGCCTTCGGGGGCGTAAAAGCACCTAAGTTCGTCGGGGGCAGAGATCCGCGCGTTCTCGGCTGCCCTGCTTATGGCTTCGCGGGCACTTTCTTCCGAAACATCGCTCGTGTATGCGATTCCGAGGGCCTTGTCGACGATAACCCTTACGCCCAGACCCCTCCCCTGAGACGCCTGAAGGTTTTCGACCTCGCCCTGATACACCCGGCAGCCCCAGGTATTGCTCTCCTCGAGGTAGAGCTCGGTCTCCCGTACGCCGAGAGACGCGGCGTAGTCAAGCAAGGACTTGAGATCGACCACGTCTAGCCCCTCCTTTCCGCTGGACGTCTTTGGGTGCCGCCGACTGTGATGCGGCGTATCCTGAGGGCCGGCTGGCCGCACGCCGCGGGAACGCTCTGACCGCCTTTTCCGCAGTTGCCAGGACCGAAATCCAGGTCGTCTGCCACGGCGTCGATCTCCGCGAGAGTCTTCAGGCCGTTCCCGATGAGGGTCGCGCCCCTCACGGCATCGCCCAGTTTCCCGTTCTTGATAAGGTATGCTTCTGATACGTTGAAGACGAAGTCACCCGTTGCCGAATTGACCTGGCCTCCCCTGAGCCCTTTGGCGTAGAGGCCGTCCGGAGTGTCGGCAAGGATGTCCTCGGCCTTGCTGGTGTGCGGAGCGATGAAAGTGTTGGTCATTCTCGGGATGGCTATGTAGCGGTAAGACTGCCTCCTACCGTTACCGGTGAACTCGTGCTTCGCTTTGACGGCGCTCTTCCGGTCATACATGTAGTTCTTGAGTATCCCGTTCTCGATGAGGACGGTCCTCTTGCCCGGGTTTCCCTCGTCGTCCACTCCAAAGCTGCCCCACTCGTTGGGGATGGTCGGGTCATCCACTGCGGTTACACATTCGCTGGCTACTTTCTGACCGATCTTGCCCGCGAAAACCGACGAGCCTCTGAGGATTCCGTCTGCCTCAAGGCTGTGGCCGCAAGCCTCATGGAACAGGACGCCACCCCAGCCGTTGGTCATGACTACCGTCATAGGACCTGAGGGGGCAGGAGATGCGTGTACGTTGACAATAGCCTGTCTCGCGGCGTCTTTCCCTAGTTCTTCGGGAGTCTTGATGTCCAGGATCTCCAGGCCGCGGGTTTTCCCTATGGTGGCTGACCCTGTCTGCAAGACACCGGTCTTGGCGGCCAGAGCCGAAACAGTGAACCTGGAGCGGACCACCGAGTCGGCAGCCAAGATGCCTTCCGAGTTGGCGATGGTCGTGTTCCTCACGATCTCAAGGAGGGCGCCTGTCACCTGGCGGATCAGCGGGTCGTAGGCCCTAGCCGCCCGGTCTGCCCTGAGGAGGAACTCTGCCTTAACTGCTTTTGTCGTCTCCCACGGGTACTTGGCTATGGGGCTAATAACCGGGACCTCGCGTCGCGTTAGGTCGATGGTGTAGTCTCCGCGCGCGCCCGACAGGGCCCCCGCCGCAGTACGAGCCGCCTGAAGAAGGTCTTTTTCCTCAAGACTGTCTGTGAAACAGTAAGATGACGTTTCGCCCTTGATGACTCTGACACCGGCCCCCCGGTCTCGACCGGAGTTTACGTTCTCGATCCGCCCGTCCTCCATCGTGATGGTCTCGGTGGACGTATCTTCGATGAACACCTCTGCGAAGTCGGCGCCTGTCATCATGGCCGCCTTCAGCACCTTTTTCAGGACTTCCTCCGGAACGATGCACTGTGCGTGACCTTCGCTCAATGACCAAACCTCCCTCCGGTAATTGCTGACTTCCCCGACTCATTTTGGCATGCGAACTTTCTCTCTGGGGAAGCCATATTCCTCCGGAGGGGAGGTTAGTCCAATGGCTGCGCTTACCAGGCCGTGAAACCGCCGTCTACATACAGGTTTTGACCTGTCACAAACCTGGACGCGTCGCTTGCGAAGTAAACCACCGCGCCCGCGACTTCTTCGGGAGTGCCGAACCTCTTGAGAGCGTGGCGGTCCCGGAGTAGTCTGTAGAGCTCAGGAGATTCTTCTATGGACTTGGTCATCTCGGTCTTGATGAAACCGGGGCCTATCGCGTTCACCAGGATCCCGTACTTCGCCCACTCGCAGGCCAAAGCCCTCGTCAGAACGACGATACCTCCCTTGGAGGCGTGGTACACGCTGGCGCCGATCTCGCTCCCGACCCTTCCGAATATGCTGCCGATGTTGATGATACGGCCTCCGCGTTTGGCTTCGATCATCGCCTTGCCCGCTGCCTGGCACATGAAGAAGAGGCCCCTCAGGTTGACCGCCATGACACGGTCGTATTCCTCTACGGATGTGTCTTCCGCGGGATCGACCGTCGCGGTACCTGCGTTGTTTACGAGGATGTCCAGTTTGCCGAACTCCTTGACTGCCGTGGCTACGGCATTCTTCGAGTCTTCCGGGTTGGACACGTCGCACTTCACGAAGATGGACTTCCTACCCATCTTGATGATCTCGTCGACCGTCGCCTGGTTCCCGGAACTTATGCCCGTCACAACCACGTCGGCTCCGTATTGCGCAAGTGCCAGACACGCGGCCTTGCCGATCCCTCTGGAACCGCCCGTGACAAGCGCCACGCGCCCGGTAAGGTCGAACATATCGTTAAGCCTTGTCTTGCTCATTGGTTAGACCCCTCCAAGACCCTGTTTGGCATAGTGTTTCACCGGGCCGGCGGCTCATGCCGAGTGAGGCCGGCGTAGAGTGCCGAACGAGGCAGGTGTAGAGCGCCGGAGCCACCACGAGTCTCTCGAGTGGCGTCCACGCCAAGTGCGGGTTCGATCTGTTTGGGCGGGGTAGGGTCTGGCACCTCAGCCACATTGCAGCGAGGCGCGGGTTCAAATCAATGTGTGTCGGGCAGAGGTTCAACGATTACCTCTGCCACGTTGTCGCGGAGATGCAGGGTATCAGCTTGTGTCGGGCAGGCCGGCCACTGATCCTAAGACCTCATCCCAGATCGCCTTGATGCTCTCTGCGGCCCGTCCACCCCTGCTGGTAACGGGGATTCCTAGGGCCATGGATCTCGGGACTTCTTCGTCAAAGGGTATACGACCTATGACTCTAAATCGCTCACCGGATAGGTCTTCGATCTGTTTCGAGTTGTCTTCGTGGATGTCGTATTTGTTAATAACGCAATACGCGGGCACGCCGAATTGCTCACACACAGACAGGACCCTGTTTAGGTCGTGAATGGCGGTGAGTGACGGTTCGGCGACAAGTACCGCCGCCTTAGCGCTTGAAAGGGAGGCGATCACCGGGCACCCGATCCCCGGAGGGCCGTCAGTTATGATGAGGCGGCGAGCCTCGTTTTTCGCAATTTCTCTAGTCTTTTGTCTGACGAGGGCCACGAGCCTTCCCGAGTTCCCTTCTCCCGGCTCCAGCCGGGCGTGGACGAGCGGCCCTTTCTCTGTTGAGGATATGAACCACTGGCCTGAGACAACGGGTTTCATCTCAATGGCGCCCGGTGGACATACTCTGGAGCAGAGGCCGCACCCCTCGCAGGAAAGCTCGTCTATCTTCCCCGGACGAGCGGCGTCAAAGCGGCACAGTTCTTTGCAGAGACCGCACTCGACACACTTGGACGGGTCGACAAAGGCCTTCGTTGAGGCGATGAAAGGGTGTCTCTCCAGCTCCTCCGGGCTGAGGACCAGGCTAAGGTTTGCCGCGTCCACATCGGCGTCGCAGAAGACGGCGTCCGCCGAAAGGTCGGCGAACGCGGCCGCCACCGACGTCTTGCCGGTTCCTCCTTTGCCGCTCAATACTACGATTTCAGCAGGCTCGGTCATTGCTCAAGGGCCTCCTTCCGCGGCGTCTGTGTTTCTTTTCTTCCCGGTCTCTCCGACCTCTCCGGACTTCCCGATCTCTGCGATCTCTCCGAACCTTCCGGTCTCACCGATCTCTCCGATCCCTCCGGTTCCTCCGAACCCTCCGGTCCCTCCGATTCCTCCGACCTCACCGAGCTCTCCGATCCCTTTGATTTCTCCAAGACCAGATCGACGACGCTGTCGAGGATCTCTGAGAACAAAGACCGGTAAGTCGGCAGCACTTCTGCGGCTACATAACCTGCTGCAGAGAGGCGAGCCATCTCCCTGTCCAAGGGAATCTCGGCGAGGAGCGGGATATCGTTGGATTCACAAAATCGAGTGATCCGGCCGTCTCCGATCCCGGCGCGGTTCACTATCACGGCAGAAGGTATTCCGAGCTTTTTCACGGCGTCGTAAGCCAGCCGGAGGTCGTTTAGTCCGAAGGGTGTGGGTTCGGTCACCAAGAGGCACAAGTCGCTTGCCTTCACAGACGCCATCATTGTACAGGAAGTACCGGGTGGCGAGTCTATGATTACGAGTCCATCTGGACCTGCCTCTCCTCGGACGCGTTTCGCCAAGGGAGCTGCCAATGCCTCGCCGGGGTTTAGGATCCCGTGGACTAAAGCAATATCCCTGTATGAGCCGGGAAACCGCGCCGAACCGCTTTCTAACACTCCGACCTTCCTAGGAGTCTCTCTAATACACTTTTCGGGGCAAAGGTGTGCGCAGGCCCCGCATCCGTGGCAGAGCTCGGGAAATACAAGCACTCTCTTGCCGGGCAGAATGGCGTGGAAGGCGCAGACTTCACCGCACAATCCGCACCTTGTGCACCGGGATTCGTCTACCTGGGGCACCGGTATCTCAACGTCCACGGACTGAGTTAGTTCCGGACGGAGGTAGATATGACAATTGGGCTCCTCTACGTCGCAATCGAGGATCTGGATTTTTGTTTCACCGGTAGTATCGCCGGGCCTACGGTCTGCCGCGGCATCTTGGACTCGTGGGCCGGAGGCAGGGCCGGTTGAACGTCTTGCCGCCACGGCAGCTAGGTTGACTGCCACAGTGGTCTTGCCCGTACCGCCTTTCCCACTTGCTATGGATATCTGCACCTCTATACCCCCGTTCAATGCGCCCGCCTAGCCGGCACCTATTGTTCAGGCTCGTTTATGCCCGGTGGACGAGGCCGAGCGGCGGCATCTACAGCGCGTCGCCCGGCCCTCGTCTCACTCTCGTGGTCGTATGAGGACAACCCCAAGGCTCTCACTCGGGGTTCTTCGCTACTCTTCCTTGTCTTCGCCTTCGCTCTTGTCGGCGGCGTCCTCGTTTTGCTTCCGGGTCTCCTCGATCTCCCGGAGCCTTTCTTTTATGGCTTCCAGCTCGTCTTTCAGGAATCTCTCCTCATACTCGAGGGCCTCTGCCGGAGGCTCATAGCCCCACAGCATTGCCCCGTAAGCGTAGGGCGGGGGGACCATTGCGTTGGGATAGGCGTAACCACGACCGAATCCCATTCCGCGCCCTGGGCCCCTCCAAGGACCTGTCCAGTATCCAAATGCCCTTCCGAAGCCCATTCCTCTTGCGTAGCCACGCCGTCTGCCTGCACCCATTCCGTATCCGAGACCGCGTCCGTAACCCATGCCCCTTGCAAATCCGGGGTTCGCGTATCCGGGGACACCGTAACCTGCGCAGAACCCCATGCCTCTACCTGTCATAGGTCCCTGGCCCCAGGGACCGCGTCCGTCTCCTCTTGGCATTTCACTTTCCTCCCTCTAGATGATGTTGATTTGTTGCCTGACTGTTGATGGCTTCTAAGACCACCAGGCTAGAACCATCTGACTAGAACCGTCTGACTAGAACCATCCCGCTAGAACCGTCCCGCTAGAACCACCTGGCTAGAACCATCTGGCGAACCTGCTGGTCCCTTTGCGTGACTGCAAGTATCTGTTGCGCCGACCGTTTCTTGCACCGTACCCTGCGCCTGAGAGGCCACCGAAAAAGCGGCGCGCGATGCCGCTGGCCGAGGCTCCCATGAAGTACCACAAGCCTCCGCTTCGTCCCCAGAAGCCTGCGGGGCAGATGCCCATCTTTCTACCGGTTCCCGGACCGGCACCCTGAGGTCCTGTACCGTCAAATCGCGGCAACACATTCACCTCCTTCTCGGTTTCCTTTCCGGCCGCAAGCGGCCGTCTTTCGCTCGATTTAGGCTCAAGCTTGTTTCCTTTACTCTCTACGGCCCGAGGACAGCCCGTGGTGTGAACGTACCGTTGCACCAGAATGCTTGCTGAGTCGCCCCTCTTTGTATGCCGCCAATGCGTCCTTGACCGTGTCTCCCTCGGGTGAGTAAACAACTATGCCGGCAGCCGACAGAGATGAGTATGCGTTCGGTCCGATGTTGCGAGCGAGTACTGCCTCTACTCCTTGGGACGTCAGGAATTGGACTGTCGCGACAGCAGCCCCGTGAGCCGACGAAGACGATGGGTTGGGGAAAGATTGAGTATCACCCGTATCAGTATCGAAGACTATTAGGTGACTTGAGCGCCCGAACCTTGGATCGATTTTCGATTCCAGCGAATCACCTTGAGAACAGACAGCGACCTTCATCGAAGACACCTCACACTCGGTTTGGTCTCGGTAATAATGGGTAAGTACCCAAAACCATTTTATCTAGTTATGAATATATGTCAATAACTACGAAAGAAAACATGGAGATTTTGGAGGGTGATTCTGAGGCGACGAAGGCTGGCAGTACGTCTTTAGCCTGCGGGATGGTGGAGCGCTCGCGGTGGCGTTGGAGCGATAATGGCTGAAATCGGATGGTCTGCTGGGCGATTGATCGATAAAACCGGATGGTCCTGAGTTGATAGACCGGCAAAATCGGACTGTTTTCCGGGATGGGTCGGTCAAATCGGATGGTCCTGAGTTGATAGACCGGCAAAATCGGACTGTTTTCCGCGATGGGCCGGTCAAATCGGATGGTCCACAGTAGATAGGCCGACAAAACCGGACGGTCCATGACGATAGTCGTCCCGAATCGTCCGGTCTGACGAGGATTGACGGACTCCCTTGGCTATAGATGGTCTGTGCCAGCCAACTCAGTCGTGTTCGCAGGTGCTTTTCCCGAGATTGAGAGAGCCTTCTAGATATTTGGAGACGACTTCGTCGGTATCTCCTTCGGCTCCGAGCACTACCTTCACGTTGTTCTGCTCAAAGAGCTCCACGGCTCTCGGGCCCATGCCACCGGCGATGATGCAGTTCACACCGTGGGACGCAAGATAATCGGGCAGGAAACCCGGCTGGTGTCCCGGGTTAGCCAGCGACGACGAATCGCTGATCTTGCCATCCACAACGTCATACAGTCTGTATTCTTGGCAGTGGCCGAAGTGTGCCGAAACCTTCCCGTTATCGCATGCAACGGCTATCCTCATGGCTTTCCACCCCTCTCCAGTTCTCGTGCTGTTTGTTCTTGTCTTGCCGCCGGGTTTCCGGAGGATGACATGTGGACCAGGCCTGCAGTCTGGTTTTCATCAACCAAGTCAACGTCAGGCTTTCTAATTCCGATGCTTTCCAATCCCGATGTTTTCCGATCCCGATGTTTTCCAATTCCGAGCCTTCTGATTTCGATGCTTTCAGATCTCAAAAAGATGACGAGTTAGCCCCACATCCGGGATCTCTAGGTCGGTTTCACTTTCTCAAGCAACAAGTCGACGATTGTCGCCAGTGTCTCCGGTTTGTACTCGTCGATACGTCCTTGGTCTCCGAGTTCTGAGACCAAAGGATCCAAAGGCAAAGAACCCAAGTAGTCGATTTCCATTTGGGCTGCCATCTTCTCCGCCTTTCTGGGTCCAAACGGCTCCAGCCTCTCCCCGCACTTCGGGCAGACCAGCCATCCCATATTTTCAACGAGACCGGCAATGGGCACATCCATCATCTTGACCATGTTTACGGCTTTCTTGACCACCATGGCTGATAGGTCTTGAGGCGTGGAGACGATTACAACCGAATCTACCGGCAGGGATTGAAGAACGGTGAGAGGGACATCACCCGTGCCGGGAGGCAGGTCTACGATCATGTAGTCCACATCGCCCCAAAGAACGTCAGACCAGAACTGTTTCACAGCGGCGGCGATAAGGGGCCCGCGCCATATGACGGGTTCGTCTTCCCTCTCCATGAGGAGGTTCAAGGACATGACGCGTATTCCCGAACGGCTGCTTTCCGGGATGAGCTGGTTCCCGAGCGTGGCAGGGGTACCGGCTACGCCAAGCATTTTGGGGATGGACGGACCTGTGATGTCTGCGTCCAGTAGGGCCACCGAGAAGTCACGGCGGGCGAGCTCAGTTGCCAGAAGGGAAGCTACCGATGATTTCCCTACACCTCCCTTGCCGCTCATCACGGCGACCACGCGCTTTATGTTGCTGTTGGCCGGCTGGGACAGTTTCTCTATTCCGGCTGTCTGACTTTCGGGGCTGGCAGTTGCTGCTTCCGGCATCTGAATGTCACTCCTATATTGTTCTGTTTCCTGGACCGTTCCCGTGTCCATGTCTGTGTCTTGCTCCCATGCGCCGTCCGCGCCCCCTTCCGGGGCCTCCGAAGGGACCACCGCCGGGACCTAATGCATGGAATTTGTCTGGCTGGCCGCGGGTACTGGCGACGTCCTTACTCCCGCATTCTGGGCATTCGGGCTCGCTTAGGTACCGGTCTTCGTTTCTCCAGTGAGAACCGCACCTTCCGCAGGTGAAAAAGAGGGGGGAGATCAGGTAGTTCCCGCCTTCAACCCTGAGAGCCTTCCCCTCAATGAGGGCCGATGCGACCTTGTTTCTCGCAGTGGTCAAGACCCTTTGAAAGGTGCTCTGGGCGATCCCCATACGCTCGGCGCACTGTTCCTGCTCGAGGCCAATTAGGTCTTTAAGGCGGAGAGCTTCGACCTCGTCTACGCCCAATATCACTTCCTCCAAGTCGCGCATGCGGATGCCTGCCGGTTTGAAGTAGGTTACACCCGGGCTGAATTCCACCCAACGGGGCTTAACAGGTCTGGCCATTATAACCCTCCAATCCTCGAATTCCGTGTGGTCACTTGTCCATTTAGTCTATAGGTAAAGGGCGTAAACCCATTCTGAATATATACCCATATCAATCTACACCCGGGCGATATGGGAGTCAACAGGAGGCTTGGCCAACAGCACTGTGAAAGGAACACGGGCGAGAGCGGTTTCCTCACCTTAGGTTCCGGAGCGCCTTAGGGCAATTGCAGGGTGATTAAGACGCCGGTAGAGCGCCAGAATCGGGCGTGTTGCGGTGAGGGCTCGGTCAAACGACCGGTCTTGTGTGTTGGGTCGTTTAGACCCCTGGCAACGACGGCGGAGTAAGCCATCGGGTCAGGCATCGAATCAGCCATTTAGATCCAATTCATCCTTTGCGGCGCTCTTCCTTCTATGCTATACTGACTTCGGATGCAGGCAAGTCGGTAGTCGACAACGCGGAGCGACGTTTTGGGAGTGGGTTCGAAGCCGAAACCCACTTTTTCATGTTATCGGGGTGATCTCCTTGAGCAGACGTGAGATTGAAGATAGGTTGTTTGCCGACTTTGAGCCGCTCGTGAGGGACGCCGGCGTGGAGCTCCTGGACGTCGAAATGCTCTCCGAGAACAGGACGACGATTTTGAGAGCCACTATCTTTAGACCAGAAGGGATCACTCTCGATGACTGCGTGAAGATGCAACATATTCTGAGCGACAGACTCGACGAGACAGACCCGATCCAGGGCAGCTATTCACTCGAAGTATCGTCGCCCGGCATTGAACGTGTCCTGAGAAGGCCGAAAGAGTTTGACATTTTCAAAGGCAAGCCGTGCCGAGTGAGCCTGTTTTCTCCCCAGGACGGGAAGAGAGTCTTCGAGGGAAGGTTGGTTGAACTGGCGGTCGGGCCGGAGGGCAGCGAGTCGGTAGTCATTGAGATGGATGATGAGACGGATCGCTCAGGGAAGCCGCAAGGCGGAAAATCAGCCGGTGGCAAGACGGGTGGCATGACCGGAGGTAAAGCCCCGGAAGCCAAGGCCGAGCAGGCTCAAGGGGACCCGGCCGGCGGGAGAAGGCTTGTCTCGTTCGACCGCAAGAACGTGAGCAAAGTTAAGCTTTTATATAGAGAAGAGGACTACAGGAAAGGGCTGAACTAAGGGGGAGGCGGGAGCCGTGAACGGAGAGATCCTTGTTGCTCTCAATCAGTTGGAGCGGGAGAGGGGCATCTCAGTTGACGACCTGGTAGAGGCTTTGGAAGCTGCGCTCTTGTCCGCGTACCGGAAGCATGCCGGCGCGGCCGATAACGTCCGCGTGCAGTTCGACCGCCAAAGCGGTGCCATCAGAGTGCTCTCCCGGAGGGAGATCGTTGAAGTCGTTAGCGATCCGAAGACTCAGATATCTCTGGTCGAGGCCCTGAAACAGGATCCAAGCTACAGGATCGGTGACTTCGTCGAGGAGGAACTGGCTGCCAAAGGTTTTGGCCGGATCGCGGCACAGACGGCCAAACAAGTAGTTATGCAGAAGCTCCGTGACAAGGAACGGGGCATGATCTACGAAGAGTTTTCGGAAAGGGAAGGCGACGTTGTAACCGGACAGGTAGTACGCGTGGAGCGTGGCGTTGTTATCGTTGACTTGGGCAGGGTCGAAGGGTTCATCTTGCCGCAAGAGCAGGTGCGCGGGGAGAAGTACAACGAGAGAGACCGGCTCAAGGCCTATGTTCTGGAGGTACGAAAGACCAACAAGGGACCCCAGATACTCCTTTCTAGGACCCATCCCGGGCTGCTCAAGAGGCTCTTTGAACTCGAGGTGCCCGAGATACGAGACGGGATCGTTGAGATACGTGGTATCGCCCGGGAGGCCGGGATGCGCTCCAAGGTCGCCGTTAGGGCCGTTCTCCCCGAAGTTGACCCGTTGGGCGCATGCGTCGGTCCGAGGGGAGCCCGCGTCCAGGCCATCAGCCAGGAGCTGAGGGGCGAGAGGATTGACGTGATCGAGTGGGATGAGGACCCGCGGGTCTTCGTGGCCAACGCGCTCAACCCTGCGAAGGTGCTGTCGGTTGATGTGAGCCAAGATGAACGGATAGCCCGCGTGACGGTTGCTGACCATCAGCTCTCGCTGGCGATAGGCCGGGACGGCCAGAACGCCCGTCTTGCGGCGAAACTCACCGGAATGAAGATCGACATAAAGTCGGACCGGGAAGGCCGTTAACATATTCACCATGGTAACCGTGAGGAGGTTACACGTAAGCATGTAAACTTTCGAGGAGGTGGGAGAGATGCCCAGAAGACTGCCGCAGAGGACTTGCCTGGGCTGTCAGACTGTGAAACCCAAGAGGGAAATGATAAGGATTGTCCGCACTCCCGAAGGAGACCTTATCGTGGACGATACAGGCAAGAAGTCCGGCAGAGGAGCCTACGTGTGCCCTAACTTGGATTGCCTTGAGCTTCTAAGGAAGGCAAAACGTCTTGAGAAGGTTCTGGAAGTCCCTCCGCCTCCTTCTCTATTTGAGGAGCTCCGGGAACGGATTCTGACGACTAGCGACAACCGGAGGTGATGGCCGGATGGCAAACCGCATCCGCGTCTATGAGATAGCAAGAGACCTTGGCGTAGATTCAAAAGATGTAATGACCGCCCTCGGGGAGATCGGCGTATCAGTCAAGAACCATATGGCCGCTCTGACGGATGAGGCGGCAGAGGCGGTTAAGAAGAGATTGACCACTGCGGCGGAGAAAGCGCGCCCGTCTGCCCCGGCGGCGAGCCCGGCACAAGATAGGAAGACCGCACCTCAGGTTCCTCCGGCGTCGCAGGCATCGCAAGGACCCCGGGTGTCCCAGGTATCCCAAGCACCCCAGGCTTCACAGGCATCCCAAAGACCTGCCGTCGGCCCCAGGCCGAATGCGCAGGTGACGACCGGGCAGCCGCAGCCTGCCGCGCGGGACCCGAAGCAGTCCGCCGTGCGGGACCAGAGGCAGCCTGCAGGACGGGACCCCAGACAGTCTGCCGGACGTGACCAGAGGCAGCAAGCGGCCCAGGCTCAGGGCCCCAGGCAGCCGTTCCAGGGTGGAAGAGGCCAAGGGCAGCCTCCGAGGTCCCGGGACCAGAGGCGTCCGGAAGCAGGTCCCCATAGGGGGAGGCCGCCTTTCGGCCAGGACGACCGCGGCCAAGCGAGAAAGGCTCCCCAGTATCCCGGCGGTGAGAAACCGGGCGCCCGCAGGGTGACCATCCAGGGTCCCATCTCGGTGCGCGACCTGGCGAGCCTAGTAGGCCTGCCTGCTACCAACATCCAGCGCGCGCTCATGAGCGCCGGGATGATGCTCAACATCAACCAGAATGTGCCGGCAGAGATAGCGGCCAAGATCGCTGAAAGGCTCGGCTGCATAGTCACGCTTAAGGAACCTGAAAAGACCCAGGAAGAGCTGATCATAAGCGAGCTCCAGAGAGAAGACGATCCCCAGGCTTCGGTACTGCGCCCGCCGGTTGTGACCGTCATGGGCCACGTCGACCACGGGAAAACCTCTCTCCTTGATGCCATACGGCACACAAACGTCACCGCGAAGGAAGCAGGCGGAATTACGCAGCACATCGGCGCTTCCGTGGTTGAGCATGAAGGAAGCCGGATCATCTTCCTTGATACCCCGGGCCACGAAGCCTTCACTGCGATGAGAGCGAGGGGCGCCAAGGTCACCGATGTGGCCGTGCTTGTGGTGGCCGCAGACGACGGCGTCATGCCCCAGACCATAGAAGCCATAAACCACGCGAAGGCAGCGGGAGTACCCATCATCGTGGCCCTGAACAAGATGGATAAGCCGGGAGCCAAACCCGATAGGGTCAAGCAGCAGCTCTCGGAAGCCGGTCTTGTCCCCGAAGAGTGGGGTGGAGACACGGTGGTTGTGCCTGTCTCGGCAAAGACCAGAGAGGGCGTGGATGACCTCCTCGAGATGATCGTCCTGGTCGCCGAGATGCAGGAAGTGAAGACCGACCCTACAAGGAAAGGGCGCGGTTACATCATCGAGTCCCAGATGGACAAAGGTAGAGGCCCAGTCGCGACCGCCCTCATAAGGTCGGGCGTCCTCAGGGTGGGCGACGTCATCATCACGGATACCACCTGGGGCCGCATAAGGAACATGTTTGACTCCCGCGGGCGCCAGGTGAAGAAAGCCGGACCTGCAACCCCCGTGGAGCTGGTCGGCCTCGAAGAAGTGCCTCAGGCGGGAGATATGTTCCTGGTCGTTGACGACGAGAGAATCGCGAGAGAAGTGAGCGAGAAGAGGAAGGCGGCCAGGAGGGCTCAGGAGCTGGAGTCGACGCACACCATGACGCTGGAACAGCTCTTTAAGCGTCAGGAGGAAGGGGAGAAGACGGACCTTTCCGTCATCGTTAAGAGTGACGTCCAGGGCTCTCTTGAGGCGATTATCCAGGCACTGGGCAAGATAAAGAGCACCGAAGTCAGGCTGAACGTGATCCACTCGGGTGTCGGCGCGGTGATCGAGTCAGACGTCATGCTGGCCAAGGCGTCCGGCAACGCTCGGATTCTGGGGTTCAACGTGCGTCCCGATGCGGGAGCGCGGAACCTTGCCGAGGAACTGGGAGTGGAGATACGCACTTACCGGGTAATCTATGATCTCCTGGACGACGTGAACGCGATGCTGAAAGGGCTTCTTAAGCCCAAGACCGAAGAGGTCGTCCTTGGCCGCGCCGAAGTGCGCCAGACTTTCCACGTGCCCAAGGTCGGTACCGTTGCCGGTTGCTATGTCACCGAAGGTAAGGTCAGCCGCCAGGCGTCCGTGCGACTGATTCGTGACGGAGTCATCATCTATGAAGGGAAGATGGCTTCCCTCCGCAGGTTCAAGGATGACGTATCGGAGGTAAGTGCCGGATACGAGTGCGGAATCGGGATTGAGAGGTTCCAGGACCTTAAGCCCGGTGATGTCATCGAAGCCTTCACGGTGAGAGAAGTCCCTCGGTCCTAAGTCATCTCATCAAGCGGGGTGATGCTCATGTCGCAGAGGCAGGAGAGAGTAGCTGCCCTTGTCCGCAAGGTGGTTTCCGAACTTCTCTCAACAAGGATCAAGGACCCGCGGATAGGATTTACCAGCGTGGTCAAGGTGGAAGTGACCAAGGATTTATCTATAGCAAAGGTGCACGTGAGCGTGTTCGGGTCTCAGGAAGATAAGGAAAGGACCATGGAGGGACTCCGTAGCGCCCAGGGACTCATTAGGTCGGAAGTGGCCAAGGCGCTGGGCATTAGGCACGCCCCTGAGATCCAGTTCGTCTTGGACGAAGGTATTGAGCACAGCATCAAGGTGTCGAAGCTACTGAACGAGATCAAGAAAAGCGAGGAAGTGGAAGGCCGGTGAAGCCGTCGCTTTCTTCTGTGGAAGAGGCGCTTTCCGAGATAAAGAGCCTTATTGAGAAGCACCACAGTTTTGTGCTCCTTGAGCACCAGAAGCCTGACGGCGACTGTGTTGGTTCGGGGCTTGCCCTTGTCCAGGTTCTGCAGAGCCTGGGCAAGCAAGCCCTTCTTGTTTCTCAGGACCCCCACCCGGCAGTCTACGACTTCCTTCCGGGAAGCGAGTTTCACACGCGCGCCCAATACATAGACCCTGAGGACTTCCGCGCGGAAGTCGCCGTTTTCATCGACTGTACCGATCCCGAGAGAGCTGGAAAGGGCCTTGACCTGGCGAGAAACAGCATTTGGGTTAACATTGACCACCACATATCCAACACGGGGTTCGGAGATGTGAGCCTCGTCCTTCCCGACGCCGCGGCTACGGGGGAGATCATCTATAAGCTGCTAATCGCCGCGGGGGTACCCATCACAAAAGAAATCGCGACGTGCCTCTACGTTGCCATAGCGACCGATACCGGCGGGTTCAGATATCAGAACACCACGCAGGAAACGTTTGAGATAGCGGGGGCTTTGACAGGGTACGGGGCAAACCCGTGGGAGATAGCGGAACTGATCTTTGAGACCCGCACGGTTTCGTCTGTCCTGCTCCTTGGGAAGGCCCTCAATACACTAAAGCTCTCACGCGGAGGGAAGCTGGCCACCGTCTCCGTGACAAGGGACATGATGGCTCAGGCGGGGGCTTCTCCCGATGAGACCGAGGGCATAATAGGCTACCCGCGATCGATATCCGGTGTGGAGGTATCGCTCCTCTTCCGCGAGATGGAGGACGGGAGCGGCTTCCACGTGAGCTTCCGTTCCCGCTCCAAGGTGGATGTCTCAAAGATCGCCGTGAAGCTAGGTGGCGGCGGGCATCCCCGCGCGGCCGGTGCCCTGGTTAAAGGCACACTTGAGGAAGCCTCACAGAAAGTCCTCGCCATCTTGGATGAACTCGACATATGGACGGATTCCTGAACATATTGAAACCCCGCGGCGTGACATCCCACGATATCGTCGCGGTTGTAAGGAACATACTCCGTGAAGACCTGGTAGGCCACCTGGGGACGCTGGACCCCCTGGCCGTCGGTGTGCTGCCCTTGGCCACAGGCGCATACAGGCGCCTCACCGAGTACTTCTTGGTTGAGGACAAGCGTTACCTTGCCGAGTTCACCTTCGGCCTCACGACCGACAGCGGCGACACCGACGGAAAACTCGAGTCCGAGGTGGACGCCACGGGCGTCACCCGAGAACAGGTGGAGGGCCTCCTTTTCCGCTACCGGGGACGCATTAAGCAGGTGCCTCCTGCGTTTTCCGCCCTCAAAGTGGGAGGGAGGAAGATGATCGACTTAGCGAGAGAAGGTGTGATCCCCCGCAAGGAGCCGCGAGAGGTTGTTGTCCACAGTCTCTCGCTCGTCGCCTGGAAAGAGGGGAAGCACCCGGTCGGGCTTTTTGACATGACCGTAGGAAAGGGAACGTACGTGAGGTCCATCGCCCAGTCGATAGGCGAGGACCTGGGCTGCGGAGCCGTGGTTTCATACCTCCTCCGGGCCCGTAGCGGCAGGTTCAGGCTGAAGGACGCGCTGACGATAGGAGAACTCGTCAGGCTCAAGAAGTCGGGTGAGCCGGAGCGGGCCTTTCCCGATCCCCTCAGCGTCTTGCCCGAGGAGTACCCTACAGTCACGGTGCTCTCCCAGACCCTAAAGAAGATAGCGCACGGAGTGCCTCTTAAAGATACCGACTTTCTGGGAGGCATCCCGGCTTCTCTTTACGGGAGGACCGTAATGGCAATAGCTCCCGGTGCTTCTTCCCGGACTTCCATAGTCGCCGTTGTGCGTCCCGAGGAACCAAACAGGGTCTCATATGAAAAGGCACTGTACCGGGAGGATTGACGCGGGAACCGACCGGAAGCGAGGGCACAGGAAGTCATTCATCGCAGCATGCTCTGAAGAGTACGTCAAAATTCGGCTGAAAGACGGTGTGGGTGTGAAAAGGCTTGTCATGCGCAATGGAGAACTAGACCGGGCTGTCTTGCCCGAAAAGGTTGTAGCTGCCATCGGGGTATTCGACGGGTTTCATCTGGGCCACCAGAGTCTTCTTTCCGAAGCCAAGCGGGTAAGCGGCTTGAAGGGCTATCCCGTCCTTCTCATGACTTTTCACCCACATCCCCGTACTCTGACCGGAAACTCAGGTGGATACGAAAGGCTCCTCACACCGCGCGACGAAAAAGCCTTGCTGGCAGAGGATTTCGGAGCCGCCTACTTCCTTTCGGTGGACTTCACCCGCGAACTGGCAGCTACTACGCCGGCCCACTTTGTTGGGGACTACCTGGTGAAAGCACTTAGTGTCGCCCATGTGGTCTGCGGGTTCAATTTCACCTTTGGATACAGGGGAAGCGGCACTCCCACCGAGCTCAAAGAGTGGGGCGCGGAGCTGGGATTTGGCGTGACGGTAGTCCCGCCGTTCGAAGTTGACGGAGAGACCGTTTCCAGCACAAGGATACGGAACGCTCTGGAGAAAGGGGAGGTTTCCCACGCCGCCAGGCTGCTGGGAAGGCCATACTGCCTCCACGGTAGAGTGGAGCGCGGGGACGGAAGAGGGCACAGGATCGGCCTGCCCACTTCCAATATCTCCGTTCCTGCAGACAAGGTTATCCCGGGAAACGGAGTCTACGCAGCATATGCCAGGTTCCTCGGGGAAGACGGGATAGTATCCCTTCCTTCCGTCGTGAACATCGGGACGCGCCCAACCTTCGGAGGACAGGGAGTGCGCGTGGAATGCCACATCCCAGGCTTTCAGGGCAGTCTCTATGACAGGGAGATGCAGGTGTTCTTTGTAGAGAAGATCAGGGATGAGGTCCACTTTCCCGACGCATCCTCTTTAAGGGAACAGGTGCTGGACGACATACGGTTCTTGCGGTCCGGCATAGGCCCGGAAGGCGCTTGGCTAAAGGCTCATTCGTTTACACTGCCCGGGGGCTATGATAGAATGCTCCAGACACATTTACCTTGAGGCTAGGTTTCACGCGCCTCCGGCGTGTCTCTTGGCTCAAGGCATATTCAGGATCCAATGGAGGTGCCTCTTTTGACGCTTCAAGCAGATCGCAAGAAGAGCATTATCGAGCAGTACAGGATTCACGAAACCGACACGGGCTCACCTGAGGTTCAGATCGCCCTCCTCACTGAGAGGATCAAGTACCTCACCGAGCACCTGAAGGTGCACAAGAAGGACCACCACTCAAGAAGAGGACTGCTTCAGATGGTCGGCCAGCGCCGCGGCCTCCTGAACTACCTGAACCGTCAAGACCCAGCACGTTACCGGGCTATTGTGGAGAAACTCGGATTGAGGGGCTAGGAGCCGGCCGAAAGGAGTGTGCTTATTGGACGGACACAAGATATTTACGTTTGAGCTCGGTGGCCGCACCCTAACTCTGGAGTTCGGAAAAGTTGCCAAGCAAGCCAATGGGGCAGTATTGGTGAGGTATGGCGATACCACCGTGCTTGCTACGGCTACCGCATCGAAAGAGCCGAGAGAAGGAGTCGACTTTTTCCCCCTTACCGTTGATGTGGAGGAGAGGCTCTACGCCGTAGGGCGCATCCCCGGCAGCTGGGGACGCCGCGAAGGGCGACCGCCCGAGAAGGCTATCCTCCAGGCGAGGGTGACCGACCGTCCCATACGCCCGCTCTTTCCCAAAGGCCTCAGGAACGAAGTTCAGATTGTCGTCATGCCGCTTTCCATCGATCACGACAACTCTCCTGAGATTGCCGGCATGATAGGCGCCTCGGCGGCCCTCACGGTAAGCGATATACCGTGGGACGGGCCCATGGGCGCCGTCGAGATAGGCCTTGTAGACGGCCAGTTTGTGATAAACCCGACCGTCAAGGAAGCCGAGAGAAGCGACCTCCGCCTTACGGTCGCCGGCACCAAAGATGCCGTCCTCATGGTGGAGGCCGGGGCCAACCAGGTCCCCGAGGACGTGATGGTAGACGCCATCATGTACGGGCATGAGGCGATTCGGGAGATCTGCAAGTTCCTAGACGGTGTCCGCGAGGAGATCGGCAAGCCCAAGTTCGAGCCGGTCCTTTTCCTGCCGGGTGAAGACGTCGTGGAGAGAGTCTCCGCGATTGTCACGCCCAAGATAAGGCAGGCCATAAGGGTGGAAGAGAAGCTCTCGAGAGAGTCAGCTATCGAAGACATCCTGAAGGAAGTCTACACCGAGCTTGCCGAGGAGTTCCCCGAGAGGGAGTCTGAGATCTCCGAGGCGTTCCATGCCGTACTGAAGGCCGAAGTGCGCGGCATGATCCTTGAGACGGGCAGGCGCCCGGACGGGCGACAACCGGATGAGATCAGGCCAATTACCTGCGAAGTGGCCACGCTCCCGAGGGTCCACGGGTCGGCCATCTTCACGAGGGGCCAGACCCAGGTCATGAGCATCGCGACTCTGGGGGCCAAGGGCGACATTCAGGAACTGGATACAACCGGTATAGAGGAAACCAAGCGGTACCTGCATCACTACAACTTCCCGCCCTACTCGGTTGGCGAGACCAGGCCGCTCAGGGGTCCGGGAAGAAGGGAGATCGGGCACGGCGCTCTGGCAGAAAGGGCGCTGCTCCCAGTGGTCCCGAGTGAAGAGGAGTTCCCGTACACCATCCGCGTGGTATCCGAGGTGCTTGAGTCGAACGGGTCCACGTCGATGGCTTCGGTGTGCGGCAGCACCCTGTCGCTTATGGATGCAGGCGTACCGATAAAGGCCCCCGTAGCGGGGATCGCCATGGGCCTCATAAAGGAAGAGGACAAGATGGAGGTCCTCACCGATATCCAAGGCATGGAAGACGCCTTGGGCGACATGGACTTCAAGGTCGCCGGGACCAGAGAAGGCGTGACAGCCCTCCAGATGGACATTAAGATAGCCGGAGTCGACAGGCGGATCCTCACGACCGCTCTTGAGAGGGCCAAGAAGGCCAGGCTGTTCATCTTGGACAAGATACTCGAGGCCATACCCGCTCCGAGAGAGAAACTTTCTGAGTACGCCCCGCGGATCATCGTGGTGAACATCGATCCCGAGAAGATTCGGGACGTAATCGGGCCGGGAGGCAAGACGATCAACAAGATCACGGCTGAGACCGGCGTCAAGATCGACATTGAGCAAGACGGCCGGGTGTTTATCGCGGCTCCCGACATGGAAAGCGGCGAGAGGGCCAAGGAAATCGTAGAGAACCTAACGCGTGATATCGAGGTGGGGCGGACCTACAAAGGAAAGGTGACGCGGCTTGCCTCTTTCGGGGCCTTCGTTGAGGTCCTTCCCGGGAAGGAAGGGCTTGTGAGGACTTCTGAGGCCGCCCTTGAGGACGTCCACAGGATTGAGGACGTCATGAACGTGGGCGACGAAGTCCTGGTGAAGGTTATTGAGATCGACCATATGGGCCGGGTGAACCTCTCCCGGAGGCAGGCCCTCGGCGGCTCTCCGGCATCCAGGGAGCCCCGTGGAGACAGAGACGGAGGGCGCGGAGACCGGAAGCCGAATTGGCGCAGGGACTCGGGCCGCAACGGTCGAGACCGGGATAGGTCGTATTAGAGTGAGGCTGGGCATTCACGTCTCCATCGCCGGCGGGATGGCCAAGATGGCCGAGACGGCCGTATCCCTGGGATGCGAATCGGTCCAGATTTTCTCCAGGAGTCCCCGGGGAGGGAAGGCAAAGGACCTTTCCCTTCCCGACGTGGAGAAAATGAAGAGCATCATGGCCGAGCATGACATCTGGCCTCTCGTAGTCCACATCCCCTATTTTGTGAACCTTGCGTCAAGTAGCCCCGACACGAGAAGCTATTCCATAGACGTCCTCGTCGAAGACCTCCAGAGGACCGAGACCCTGGGCGGGCGGTACCTTGTGACCCACATAGGGCATAAGCGAAAGGACGAGCCTCCTGAGTCGCCTGACGTTCTTGCCAGGGTCTACTCGAGCATCGAGGAAGCGCTGAAGCGCTACACGGGGCCGGTGAAGATCCTCCTTGAGAACACTGTCGGCATGGGTCAAGAGATAGGGTTCAGCTTTGAGGCGCTTGGGGCTCTGGTCAAGAGCTTCCCTGAGGAAAGACTTGGCGCGTGCCTGGATACGGCCCATGCGTTCGGCGCCGGGTACGACTGGACGGCCCCCGAAGGCGTGAGGAATATTTTGACAGATTTCGATGATCGTGTCGGATTATCGAGGCTCGGCGCAATGCACCTCAATGACAGCAAAGGCACTTTGGGAGCACGCATGGACCGGCACGCACACATCGGTCAAGGTAACCTAGGTGAGGACGTATTCCGGGCGATCCTCCACTGCCCGCTCCTTCCGCCCGATCTTCCCGGCCTGCTTGAGACGCCTATTGACGACCACGGCGATGACCTTTGCAACATGAAGAAGATCCGGGCCCTGCGCGGTTAATGGCGATTTTTCGGGAAGGGCTGTAGCAGGTTCTTGACAGCAAGTCTCCAGTTAGAGGCCACATTAGGAATCCTGTCGATCCCCCTTTCCAGTTTCGACAGGCTGTGTTTATAATTGTCTTGCGAAACGCGACCTTCCACATGAAGCTAAGCGGATGGTGGTCGCAGGATATTAGTTAGGGAGGGTTCGCTCGTAGGCATCAGCGAAGAGGAACTCCGGAGGGAGATCGAAACGCTTCGATGCCAGCTGAACGAGAAGGTCGGAGACCAGTATAATAGAGCGAAGATACAGGCAGCTGGCACGGACAGCGCTCGCCTGGACGATCTAATCTGTAAGTGGCTGAACCTTCAGAGTCAGGCAAAAAAAAGAGATTCCAGGTGAGAAACATCGCAGGCAAGAACGCCTGCATTTGTTTCTATCCTGAAAATCCACGTACTTAGAGTACCTAGAGGCGGTTCTTGCCTACCGAGATAATGGGCGCAAGGATCGCCAGACAGATCGAGAACAGCGCCACCGGGTCGAACTGGGTACCCCATATCGTTGCCTGCATGGGGACCGGTACTTTTAGAAACTCTGCCATGGCCGAGAGCCCCAGATAGACACCACCTGCTACCGCCACGAAGTCCTTTATGGCCTCGGACAGCGGCGAAGACCTCTCCTCGTACGAGGTCTTCCGCGCTCTAGCGGCTTGTATACGGTTCACTCTCACGGTCATGGAGATATAGACCGCGAGGAGGACGAGGATAATCGCCAGGATAACGTTCCACACGGGCGTTCACCCCCTACTTGTACTTATGGTTGAAAAGGGGCGTTTATGATTCCACGCCCAGAGTCGCCTCTGCCCACATGTCAAGGCCGGTCGAAAATTCCTCCACTTTGGCCGGTTGAATTTTCCCCCACCCCAGACTTCACGGCCGGTCGTGAATAGGTGGTTCCGAACAGACCGGCTCGCTTCTTCTCCCTGAGCCGC
>Ga0134103_1000495_pt1 | contig 47558 bp, 40 predicted proteins | sample 14_taG_2_FD_94445 | JGI IMG/M metagenome (GOLD analysis project Ga0134103, IMG submission 94445) | Switchgrass degrading microbial communities from high solid loading bioreactors in New Hampshire, USA - 14_58_20_212_A1 metaG | ecosystem: Engineered > Bioreactor > Semi-continuous > Anaerobic >...
AAATAAATCCCCGGACGATGCGATAAAAATTGAGTATTGACAGACCGGCTCATTGTAGTAAACTTCTACCCATGAACGCTAATATCCACAGCGCATTCGTTTTCCCGGGCACCCCTCTCGTCGGTGGGGATGTTTTTGCCTACTCGGAGTGCGCCTGTTGATATTTTCAGTTCTTGAATAAAGATGAAATTGGCCACGGTGCGCTCCGCCCGTGGCCGTTTTTTTACCCTCCAGCCTCTGCTGGCCGGCCGCGGGCATCGTCTCGTGGCCTTTTTTATTGAGAAATGGAGGGTGTAACCATGGCGGTATTGAACGCTGAAAATCTGAGCCTGTCGTTTGGCGCCTTTGACCTCTTCAAAGGTTTCTCGTTATCCATAGCCAGCGACGCCAAAATCGGCCTCATCGGTCCCAACGGGGTTGGTAAAACCTCCCTGCTGCTCATCCTGGCGGGCATCAACCAGCCCACCACCGGCGCTGTGCATCTGGCGCGCGGCCGGCGCCTGGGCTATCTGCGGCAGGAGGCCGTGGACGCCTTCGCCGACCGGGAACACACCGTGTATTCCGAGATGCTCACCGTTTTCGCCGACCTGCAGGAGCAGCAGGCCTGTTTACACGCGCTGGAAGCCGCGATGGCAAATCACAGCGGGCCGGCCGGAGAGCTCCAGCGCCTGCTGGATCGCTACGGAGACCTGCAGGAGACCTTCGAGCGCAGCGGGGGATACGATTATGAGCTGCGCATCCAGCAAACGCTCAGCGGCCTGGGGTTGGGCAAAGAGCTCTGGCAGATGCCGCTCAAACACCTCAGCGGCGGGCAGAAAACCCGTGCCCTGCTGGCGCGCCTGCTGCTCGAAAAACCGGACCTGCTTATGCTCGACGAACCCACCAATCACCTGGACATCGAAGCGGTGGAGTGGCTGGAGCGCGTCCTGCGTGAATGGGAAGGCGCTGTGCTGATCGTCTCCCATGACCGCTTTTTTCTGGATAACACCGTGAACACCATCTGGGAGATGCACCCCGATGGCATCCATGTCTATCCCGGCACATACAGCGCTTACCTGCTGCAGCGTCAGGAGCGCTGGGAGTACGCGCAGCGCGTTTTCAAAGAGGAGAAAGAGCGCCTGCTTAAAGAGGTGGACTTCATCCAGCGCAACTGGGTGCGGGCCAGCACGCATGCACGCGCCATGGGCCTGCTGCGCCGCCTCTCTCGTGACCTGGCGATTGTGGAGAAGCACGGGGTGCTCGCCCTGCGCAGCGGGAAGAAGTGGTCGCAGTACGACGCCGAAACCCAGCGCCTGGCGGACCGTCCACTGGATGTCGTCGAAGCCATCCGCAAAGTGAACGCCATCAGCATGAACGATCCCCGCCCTCCGGCCATCCGGCCGCGCCTGGCGGAGAGCCAGATCGGCAGCGCGATTGTGCTGCGCGCTCACCAGACCGTTATCGGCTACCCGGGTAATCCGCTCTTCCGCATCGAAGATCTTGAGCTACGGCGCGGGGAGTGTGCCGCCCTGATCGGGCCCAACGGCAGCGGGAAGACCACCTTCATAAAAGTCCTTCTCGGCCAGCTTAAACCGCTGGAAGGCAGCGCGCAGATCGGTGAAGGCGCCAGTTTGAAGGTCGGTTATTTTGCCCAGTCGCACGATGAGCTCGACTCGGAGAGCACAGTGCTCGATGAGCTCACACGCCGCCACCCCATGAACGACGAGGCGGCCCGCAGGCTGCTGGCGCAGTACCTCTTCCGCGGCGAGGATGTGTTCAAACCGGTGAAAGCTCTCAGCGGCGGTGAGCGCGCCCGTCTGGCCCTGGCAATCCTGGCGGCCACCGGCGCCAACCTGCTGCTCCTCGACGAGCCCACCAACCATCTCGATATCCCCGCGCGTGAGGCGCTGCAGGAGGTCCTCGAAAATTATCCCGGATCCATCCTGCTGGTCTCACACGACCGCTTTCTGATCGACCGCCTTGCGACGCAGATCTGGGAAATTCGCGATGGCAGGCTCACCGTCTTCAAAGGACCTTACCGCCAGTTTGTGCTGCGCCGGGCAGCGGGTTCTCCGGCAGCTCCGGATCGCCGCATCCTGCTGGCCCCCAGGCCCATGATGCGCGACAACAGCCAGGAGACCCGCCGCCGGGCCCTGGCTCTGGACCAGATCGAAGAGCGCATTCGTCATCAGGAGAAGACCATCCAGCGCCTGTCTCGTGAGCTGGAGAAAGCAGGCAGGGCTGGCAGCTCCTACGAACATCTCAACGACCTGAGCTGGAAAATCGCCCAGGCGCAGGCGAAGCTGGACGAGCTCATGAGCGAATGGGAGCAGCTCGCCGTTTGAACGATTCATAAAACGTCTCCCGTACATTGGAACTGCACGGGAGACGTTTTTCTACGCACTACATTTTGACTACAGATTTTTCTGAAACCGGTGTACGATATTACGGATGGCCTGTACAGGTTCCACACAGGAGGGAGAAGCACCTTGGAGGCTCCGGATTTCAGCGAACCAGGAAGCAGGGCGCCTTCTCTAAGCAGGCGGGCATTAAAAAGGCCGCTCAGCATGTTGAGCGCCGCAGGCGCCGCGGCGCTGATCCTCTTCGTCGTCGTTCATCTGGCGCGTCAGGGCGTTTACGTCGAAGAGCTCAACTTCGTCGACGCCACCACCCTGCTCATGGTTGCCGTCCTGGTGCTGCGCAGCCTGTATAAGCTGCGCCGCGCCTCCGACCTGCAGGCCGTCTCCCTTGCCCTCATCGCCAGCCTGTCCTTCGTCTTTGGCTTTGAGGCCATCTACAAGTGGTCTTTTTATATCTTTCCGTGGAAAATGCCGCCGGCAGAGCTGCGTGAATGGGTCATCCAGATTGCCGTCGGCATGGTGGCCATCTCCGGCTTTGCACAGGGAATATTTCACTTCACCCGGGCCAGCCTGATTTCCGCTGTGGGCTTTCTCTTCCTCTGGCTCCTCTGGCTGGCGCTCGGCTTTCCCCAGCTCTGGAACGGGCAGGCCTACTATCAGCCCCTGCTGCCCGTCACGCTGGAATGGAACATGATCTATCTGCTCAACCGGGCAGCTAAGCTGGCTTTTTTCCTGATTTACTTTTTCCTATACGCATAGCGTCACGCATAAGCGTCACGCATAAACGTCCGCTCAGGGCAGCGGGTGCCAGAGCATCGCCAGGGCAATCGCCGTCAGCGCCAGCAGCGCTGCTGCAGCTGTAAAGACCACACTGATGTCCGCGTACTCCTCGCGCGTGACCAGCGTGGTCGGCAGTTCCTGAAACACCCGGTTCAATTCACTGGCGCTCGATGCTGAGTAATAGGACCCGCCGGTCATTGCTGCAATTTCTCTCAGGGTCAGTTCGTCAATCCCGCGCCGGAAACCGCCGCCAAACGAACCACCGCCCCAGAACGAGCCGCCGCCCCAGGAACCTCCTCCCCAGAAGTTTCGCCCGCAGTCGGGAATGTCCTGGTTCTCGTTGTCCGTCCCGTATCCAATCGTATAGATCCGGATTCTGCGCTCCACCGCCAGCTGCGCCGCTTCCAGCGGGTGCGGGCCAGCGTTGCTCACCCCGTCCGTGAGCAGCACGATAATGGCTGGCGCGTAAGGTTCATCCAGGTCGGCCCCTGTGTCTGGCAGCACCTGTTCATCTGTGGCCGGCACATTATCGACGATTTCTGCAATCGCATCCAGCGCTTCAATAATCCCGCTGCCGATGGCCGTTCGCCGCCCGGTCGTCAGGCCGGCAATGGCTGTTTCCAGCATTTCTTGATCGTTTACCGGCGGCTGGACCAGCTCGCCAAAACCGGCGAATGCAACCACGCCCACGCGTGTGGTGGGCGGCTGCCGCTTCAGGAAAGAAACTGCGGCTTCTTTTGCGGCCTCCAGCCGGTTGGGCGGGATATCGGTCATACACATGCTGCGCGAGACGTCCAGCGCCAGGATCACCGTCGCCTGCCCGGCCGGCACCTGCACCACCGCTGCCGGGCGCGCAAATGCGAGCGCCATCGTCGTCAGAGCCATCAGGAACAGCATAAAGGGGAGATGACGCCGCACCCAGGAGTGGCGCGGCAGCGCCTCGCGCACCAGCGCCAGGCTGGAATAGCGCACTGTAAACCGCCGCCGGCGCCGGATCATCCAGATGTACACACCTGCGATCAGGGGTATCAGTCCCAGCAGGACCAGCCCCCCTGGCCAGAGGAAATTCATCCACCACCTCCCTGCACGACCATACCGGGCGCCTTCACGGCAGGCGGCTGAACCACAAAAGCGATAACAGCCCGCCGGCCAGAAATACCAGTATGCTGGCGCCGGCAAAAATCGAAGTCACTTCCATCTCTTCCGCCTTCACCACAAGCTGCGGAATGAGATTGGCATACACCTCCTGCAGCTCTTCTTCATTTTCAGCATGGTAGTAGGTTCCGCCGGTGAGCTGTGCAATCTGCTGCAGCAGTTCCTCATTTAACTGGGTGTGGACGCTGAAGCCGTTGATGTCCAGCGTTGCCCCTGCCGGGCTGCCGATGCCGATTGTGTAGATGCGCACCCCACGGTCCACAGCCGCCTGCGCCGCTTCCAGGGGATCGGGGGGTTCGTTGTTGTCGCCATCGGTCAGCAGCACGATCGCCGCCGGTGCGTAGGTGCCTTCCGGCACAGGTGTCGGCGTGGGCGCTGCTTCGACCTCCGCGCCTTCTTCCGCGGTCTGCGCCAGAGGGCTCTCTCCCAGACTTACCAGGATCGCGTTTAACGAAGCGAAAATCCCCTGTGCCAGCGATGTTCCCCGCTGCGGTTCCAGCCGGTCGATGGCCGCGAAGATCATCTCCTGTTCGCTCGTCGGCGCCTGCACCGAAAAGCCGCTGTCGCTGAAGGCGACCAGTCCGATCAGCACGCTGGACGGCTGGTTCTGTACGAACTTTCGGGCAGCTTCTTTTGCCGCTTCCATCCGTGTGGGCGCCAGATCGTCCGCCGCCATGCTGCCCGATACGTCGAATGCCAGGATCACCGTTCCTTCCACTCTCGGCAGGCTGACGGTCGCCTGCGGCCGCGCCATGGCGATCAGCAATATGATCAGCCCGGCAAGGAATAACAGCGCCGGAACATGACGCCGTACCCCGAGCTGCTGCCCACCTGCTCCCTGAACCAGCCCCAGGCTGCCGTAGCGCGCCACAAGCTGTTTCCGCCGCTGCTGCAGCCGCAGGTACAGCAGGACCAGCAGCGGAACCAGCAGCAGGAGTAACAGCATCGCTGGCCAGATGAATGACATATCTCCTTCCGTTTCCGTCCGGGCTGCCCGGTATCAGTGGCGGCGCTGCTGTCGCAGCGTGGCAAACCGCACGATGGCTCTTACCAGGTCATCCCCCGTTGACAGGGAGAGCACATCCACCCCGGCCTTCTTGAATGCCGCTTCCAGCGCGGCCTCGCGCTGTACGGCTGCCTGCCGGAAGCGCTGGCGGAACTGCCGGTCGTGTGTGTCCACATACATCTGCTCGCCGGTCTCCGCATCTTCCATCACGATCAGGCCGATGTCTGGCAGTTCCAGCTCGCTCGGATCCCACAGGCGCACGGCTAGCACCTCGTGCCGCTGGTTAAGCAGGGCCAGCGGTTTTTCCCAGCCCGGCTGGCTGATGAAATCAGACACGATCAGCACCAGCGAGCGCTTCTTGATCGCCCCCATTGCGCCGTACAGCAGCTCGGCCAGGTTGGTAAACGGCGCCTGGGGCAGGCGCGGTGCTCGCAGCAGGTCGTTGACCAGACGCAGCACCTGCAGCCGCCCGCCCCGGGGTGGGATCGTGTGTTCGATCCGTCTGCCGTAAAACATCGCCCCCACCCGGTTGCCGTGCCGGGTGAGCAGGCGTGCAATTGTCGCCGTGAAGTCTATGAGCATGGTGCGCTTCTGGTTGTGCACCGTGCCAAAGTCCACCGACGGGCTCAGATCCAGCAGGAACCAGGCCGTGATCTCCCGGTCCTCCACGTACTGCCGCACATACGGCGAATTCATCCGCGCTGTCACATTCCAATCGATGTAGCGAATGTCATCCTCGGGCTGATATTCGCGCAGGTCGGCAAAGTCCAGCCCAAACCCGTAGAACAGGCTGCGGTAATCGCCCTGCAGCAGGCCGTCCAGCCGGCGGATGACCTGCCAGTCCAGGCGCTGTAAGATGCGCTCAGGCGTTAACGCGTGTCCGGGCTGGCTCATGGAGCGGTACCACCGGTGCAGGAATATGTTCCAGGATCTGGTTTAGCAGGTCGTCTGCCGTCACGTTGTCCGACAGCGCCTCATACGAGAGCACCAGACGGTGGCGCATCACATCCAGTGCCATATCTCTCACGTCCTGGGGCAGCGCGTAGCGCCGCCCGCGCACGAATGCCAGCGCCTTCGCCGTGAGGATCAGGTTGATCGAAGCACGCGGGCTGGCACCAAAAAGGATGTAATGATCCAGGTCTTTGATGCCGAATGTCTGGGGGCTGCGGGTGGCGGTCACCATGCGCACCGCATACTCGATCAGGGCCGGGTCCACATACACCTTATCGACTTCTTTCTGCAGGTCGATGAGCTGCTCGGTGGTCAGCACTTTCTGAACCGGCTGCACCGTGCTGGTCAAGCGCTCGACAATCACGAATTCTTCCGTAGGGCTCGGATACCCGACCAGCACTTTCAGCATAAACCGGTCGACCTGGGCTTCAGGCAGCGGGTAAGTGCCTTCGGTCTCGATCGGGTTCTGCGTCGCCAGCACCAGGAAGGGGTTGGGCACCGCGTAGGTCTCTCGCCCGATGGTCACCTGCCGTTCCTGCATGACCTCCAGCAGAGCGCTCTGCACCTTGGCCGGTGCCCGGTTGATCTCATCGGCCAGCAGCAGATTGGTAAAGACGGGGCCCAGAGACGTGTTAAACTCCCCGGTTTTCTGGTTGTAGATGCGCGTGCCTACCAGGTCAGCCGGGACCAGGTCAGGGGTGAACTGGATGCGCTTGAACTCCCCGCCAATGGCATCGGCCAGCGTCTTGATCGCCATGGTTTTGGCCAGGCCCGGCACCCCCTCCACCAGGATGTGCCCTCGGGCCAGCAGCGCGACCACCAGCCGCTCCAGCAGGTTATCCTGCCCGACGATCACTTTTTTCACTTCATACAGCACCCGCTCCATGGGCAGTTCACTGCGTGATTTCGTGCTCTGTTCCATTGCCCCTCTCTTTCAAGAAACCTTCTATGTACGTTTACGAATGATTACGTAACTCTGGATCCGGTTTTCTGCCTTCCCCCTGAAGAAATTAATGCGGCGGCAGACCTGCAGCCTCTGCCGCCGTGCTGATCGGAACCGCAAAGCCGATCCCTATGAACACATCCTGCTCGGTCGGGTTCACAATCCCGACCACGATGCCAACCACCTGTCCGTAGCGGTTGAGCAGCGGGCCTCCCGAGTTTCCCGGGTTTACCGCAGCATCCACCTGGATTAATCCCTCCAGCTTCAACCCCTCGTCGGGCGGTTGAAAGGAGCGGTTAAAACCGGAGATCACTCCGGCGCTCATCGAGCCGTACAGCCCAAACGGGTTGCCCACCACAAACGCTTCATCGCCTACCTGCATTGCGCCAGCGCTGCCCAGCACCGCCGGGATCACCTGCTCGGGAAGCGTGTCTGCACTCAGGACGGCGATGTCGTTTTCCGGTTGGGCAGCGGCGATCCGGGCGGTTGAGCGTGTCCCGTCGTAAAACAACAGCTCGATATCCAGCGCATTTTCAACTACGTGCAGGCTGGTCAGAATTTCGCCGCTCTGGTTGATGATCACCCCGCTGCCCAAACCATCCTCGCTCTCTCCGCTCGCGTTCCGGCCGTAAGTTTGAATCAACACCAGGGAAGGCCGGATGATCTCGTATACGCGCCTCGAATAGGCAGGCGGCGGAGTCGCAGAAGCCATGGCAGCCGCCACAGCATCGTTCACTTCACGCATCGTAATTTGAGGCTGGCTGGGGAAGACCAGGTTATAAAGCAGGAGCGCCACCAGGGCCGTGAGCACACCCGAAGCGAAGGGCAGTATCCTTCGCGCAAGCTGACGCACCCGTTCAGACGCCGGGCCCACGGTGCTTCACTCCTGACGGTAAAACTTCGCTCATTCGATTTCCACCCATAAATGTAACGAGCACGATTAACTTTGCATACCGCTGGTCATCACATTAAAAACGGTAAATCACTATAAGCATTTTCCCTGAATCGCAAATGAGAAAAACCTGAGGAGAATCTGAGAACCGGCCGGGTGAACTTTATATTTCTACCCAGCCCTCCTCATCCAGCAGCGGATCTCTGCCTCCCTCAGGGCTGATGAACAGATTTTCCGCTGAGAACAGGTCCTGCAGATGGATGAAATAAGCCGCCAGGGCACTGAACTGCTCCAGGTCATTGGTCTCCGCCGAGAACACCTGGTCGCTCCACCACACCACCTCCAGGGCGGCCTTCTCTGCATCAACCTGGTGAATGACCATATGGATATCCAGGTCGAAGGCATCCGAACGCCAGGCATAATTGACGCTCAGTTCCTCGATCCTGCCTTCCTTCAATCCCTCCAGGTGACCGGCGAAATCGTCTAGCGAGATGAATTCCGGTTCGTCTTTCCTGTCGCTGAAAATCGCCGTGATGCGAAAATTCTCCGTCTCCTCTGCCAGCGCACGCAGCCCGGGCAGCAGCGCTGCAGCACGCACATTGACCAGCAGTGCAATGTTCGGAGAACCGTCGAACTCCGTTATCCAATCCCTGGCTTCCCTCCAGGCCTGCTCCACTCTTTTTTTCAGTGCAGGGTCTGAGACCACCATATCTTCAATCCGTCTCACCACTTTCCATGGTTTTATCCGCTTGCTGGCCCCCTCTGCAGCCCATTGTACCGCGCAAAAGCCTGAAAGAAAACATGAAGCAGTGGAGATCATTTGGTTAAGATCGTGCTAACCCCACGCGCGCAGCTATTGACACCAAAGTTAAACATGTTAATATCAATACGGAGGGCTTCTGAAAATGTCTAGACAGCTTCTCTCCATTATAGGGGGTATTATACATTGAGCTTCACGACGGCCGGAAAATCTTCATACTGAAGGAGCAGTGACCGCGAGCGGCTGATTTGGGAAAACCGCATGACCGTTCCTCGATGCGCTCCACACGATATCAGCAGATGGGTATTGGGTGGTGAGCTGATGCGAATTTCCAGGATGACCAGCAGTATATTCTGTTTTGTTAACATCCACGTATTCTTTCCACCATCGGCCAGCAGTGGATCAGATCAGGATTTAGCAGACGACCAGGGGGTAAGCCTGTCTGCTCCAGACGCATTGCAACCCTTTCATTCTCAGCTGCACAGGAATTCGAGGGCCGCATCAAGCTGTACCACACCGGATACGGCTGCAGCCACCCGTCATTAATCCATCACGCCAACCACCAGGAGGGCTTTACATTGGACAGGGAACTGGAAATACAGCACACCGATGTTGTGCAGAAAACCGAGCTCCAGGCAGTGCTCACCGGCAGCGATAAATCTGCTCTGCGGAAATATCAGGAGATTTTCATCGGTTCGACCAGGCTGCTGGACCTGCTCAGGTATGAGCTGATCACCACCCTGATCAGCCCGCTACCTGGGGCGCTGGGTTTCTTCCTGCGCAAACTCTTTTTTCCCCTGCTGTTCCACAAAGTCGGCCGTAATGTGGTGTTCGGCAGATCGATCACCATCCGCCACCCACACAAAATCTCTATCGGAGACAACGTCATCATCGACGACTATGCCGTCCTGGATGCCAAAGGGGACGACAGCCGGATCGAAATCGACAGTGATGTCATCATCGGCCGGGGTACGGTCTTGAGCTGCAAGGGCGGGATCCTTTCGATCGGCAGCAGCACCAATATCGCCATGCAATGCTTTATTCAGTCGGGAAAGAAGACGGTAATCGGAAAGAATGTCCTGTTTGCTGCGTACTGCTACGTGATCGGCGGCGGCGATCACCTCACCAGCCGCACCGATATCCCCATCATCGCCCAGGGCCAGGTGGTCCGGGGCATCACCATTGAGGATAACTGCTGGATCGGCGCCGGGGTGAACGTGCTCGACGGCACACGCATCGGCCGCGACTCCATTATCGGCGCCGGAGCAGTCGTAAACAGAGACATACCGGAGTTCAGTATTGCAGTAGGTGTACCAGCCAGGGTTACGCGGCGGCGTACCCCCGTGGTTGATGAATGGTAGCAAAACGCATAAACCAATCTGTGTTGACTTAATGGTAGGCAAGTGGGCAGATACTCTGCGGTTCAGACCGGTTACTTACAGGAGCAATAAAGGAGGCTGGCCGCACACGATAATGCTGCCCTGGGAGGTAGACAATGTCAAGGACGACTTTTGTTACCGGAGCAACCGGCTTTGCCGGAAACCACCTGACCCGGGCTCTGGTCAAACGAGGGGACCGGGTAAAAGTTCTGGTACGCTCTCAGGAGAAGTTGAATGGCTTACTGGATCTCGGCGTCGAACCCGTCATCGGAGATCTCACTGGCGAACTGCCTGAAGATATGCTCGCCGGAGTGGATACCGTTTTCCATCTGGCGGCTGCATTTCGCAGCGAAGACAAACCCGCAGATTATTTCTTTAAAGTAAACACGGAAGGGACAGAGCGTCTGCTCGAGGCCGCCTATCGCTGCGGCGTCTCGCGCTTTGTCCACTGCAGCACCATCGGCGTTCTCGGGCACATCGAAAACCCTCCCGCCGATGAAAAGGCCCCCTACAACCCACACGACCATTACCAGATGTCGAAAATGCTGGGCGAACAGCGCGCCCTGCAGTTCTACCGTGACCACGGCCTGCCGGTGACGGTGGTGCGCCCGGGTTCCATCTACGGGCCGGGGGATATGCGCCTGCATAAACTGTTTAAGGCCATAAACCGCCAGATCTTCCGCATGATCGGCAAAGGCGAAAACCATTTCCATCTGGTGTATATCAAAGACCTGGTAAACGGTTTTCTCCTTGCCGAGGAGAAGGATGAAGCCCTGGGCGAGGTTTTCATCATCTGTGGTGAGCAGCCGGTGCAGGTTAAAGAACTCGTGCATATGATCGCCGACATTCTGGGCAAGCCGGTTCCGCGCGGCAGCATCCCGCTCGGGCCCGCCATGCTGGCTGCCAGAGCGGCGAAAAAGGTGTTCACGCCGCTGGGTATAAACCCGCCGATCTACCCCCGCCGGCTCGACTTCTTCATCAGCAGTCGTTATTTCAGCATCGAGAAAGCCCGGCGCATGCTCGGATACCAGCCGGGGGTCGATCTGCTCACCGGCCTGACGCGCACCGTCGAGTGGTACCAGCAGCACAATCTGATCTGATGCTGCGCTCAACACAACACACCCGGACGGTCGTGACATCGAAGGTGATAAGATGAACGTCGGCATCCTCGGCTGTGGGGTTGTGGCTGACCTGCACCTCCCACACCTGGTGAACAACCCCCGCTTCCGTTCGGTCAGCATCGCCGATCAGGACCCGGAGAAGGCTGCCCGCACGGCTCGCCGCTACGGCATCACGGACGTCTACCCGGGGCTGGAGGAGATGCTCCGCCGGCCGCTCGACGCCGTGCATATCCTCACCCCTCCTGCAGCCCACTGCAAACTGGCTGTTCAGGCCATGCAGGCCGGCTGCCATGTACTGGTCGAGAAGCCCATGGCGCTCTCCGCCGCAGAGGCCGGCGCCATGCTCGCCGCCGCGCAGCGGAACGGCGTAAAGCTGGGGGTTGACTTCAACTTCCTGATGAGCCCGCTGGTGCAGCGCATCTCCGCCCTGGTCGAAGGCGGGGAGCTGGGGCGCCTGATCCATGTCGAGACCCAGTACAATTTCGACATCCGCCGCAGCGCCAACCTCAACCGCACCATCAACGGCCAGGTGGACTGGGCCTTCCGTCTGCCTTTAGGCCCCCTGGCCGACCACCTCCCCCACCCGGCGTCCATCCTGCTCCACTTCTTACCCGATCCGCTTCAAATCTGGGCGGTCGCCAGGCAGAACGGGCTGCTCCCCGACGGGCTGCCTGATGAGCTGCGTGTGCTGGTCGATTCGCCCCGGGCGACCGGGCTGCTGTCTGTCTCCTTCGGTTCCCGGCCCGACACCATAATGGTCAACGTCTACGGTACACGGGCATCGCTGCACGCCAATCTTTCTAACATGACGCTGACCCTGCGGGCGGACAAAAATGTTCCTAAAAAAATGCTCCGCCTGGTGGACAGCCTGGACCAGTCCTTCCAGCTCTTCAGCGGCGCATTTTCCAGCGCCTGGCAGGTTCTACGGAAAAAGGCCAGCCCCCCGGGTGACGTTGGCCCCGTGATTCAGGCCTTTTACGACCACATCGAGCACGGCGCAGACCTGCCCGCTTCCGGAGAAGCCGGCCAGCGTGTGACCCTGTTCATGGAACAGATCGCCGGGCAGGTCATGGGCCCAGAATCCGCTGCCGTGCTGGAAGCCCGCGGCCCACAGCCTTCAAGCGGGCTCCAGGCAGACCGGCCGGCGGCAGCCCCCGCTCCGGAAATCCTGGTCACCGGAGGCACCGGCTTCCTGGGCAGCCACCTGGTGAACCGCCTGGTGCAGCAAGGTCGTTCCGTGCGCGTGCTGGCCCGCAAAATGAACCGCCTGGAGCACCTGCCTCCGGCCGGCGTCGAAGTGGTCTACGGCGACCTGCGCGACCGTGAGAGTCTTCGCCGCGCCCTCCAGGGAATCAAGATCGTCGTTCACGCCGGCGCAGCCATGGCAGGGAGCTGGGAAGAGTACGAGGAGACAACCATCCGCGGCACACAGCATCTGCTGGAGCTCTCCCTGGCTGCCGGAGTGCAGCGCTTTGTGCACATCAGTTCCTTGACTGTCTTCCAGCTCTCCGGCCACCCACGGAACGCAGTCATCACCGAAGACAGCCCCTGTGAACGTGACCCCGAAACCGTAGGTGCGTATGCTTATACCAAGCTCGTTTCTGAAAAACTGGCCCTCGAATACCATAAAAAAGGCCTGCCGGTCGTGGTCCTGCGCCCCGGGGTTATCTACGGCCCGCGCGGCCCGGTCATCTTTCCGCATGCCGGGTTCACCCTGCTCGACCGGCTGATCGTCATGGTCGGCAGGGGCACCAACTTAATCCCCCTGACCTTTGTAGACAATACCGTCGATGCCATTTTGCTCGCCATGCAGCAGGATCAGGCTGTGGGTGAGGTCTTCACGGTCGTCGATGACGGCGAGATCACCCAGCGCGAATACCTGCGCCGCTGCCGCCAGGCAACAGGCGACCCCAGGCCGGTGGTCCCTGTGCCGTTCGCTTTCTTCCTGCTGCCGGTCGTTATGATCCGCCTGGCTGCCCGGCTCGGGCTCATCCGGAAGAAGCACCTGCCTTCCCGGTATGCCCTGGCCTCTAAATACTACAGCCTGCGCTTCAGCTCAGAAAAAGCCAGACGCCTCCTGGGCTGGCAGCCGCAGGTCAGCCTGGAGGAGGGCCTGCGCCGCACGTTCGAATGGTACAACCAGACACGCCGGCAGCCGCCTGACGGGCTTAAAACTGCGGCCCACCGCCCGGCCGCTTCCGATCACCTGACTCCGGAAGTTGAGAGCAGGTGATGGTTGATTCCTTCTCTTTCTTCCCAGCAAGGCTGGAGACACTTCCTTGAAGCGCTTCATGCAGACGCACCGCCCCTGGTTCACGGCCGCAGGCCGCATCCTGCGCTGGGTGATCAGCATCGCGCTGCTGCTGGTCCTTTTCCGCATGGTCGACCTGGGGGCTCTTCAAACCACCCTGAACGACACCCGCTGGTGGCTGGTGCTGGCCGCCTTTCTTCTGCTCAGCGCTGACCGCATTGCCTATGCGCTGCGCTGGAAGCTAATCCTGCAGCCCTACACCCCCTGGGTCCGTCTCGGCACCCTGGCGCGCATCACCTACATCAGTACGTTTCTGGCCAACTTCCTGCCATCGGCCCTGTCCGCCGACCTGGTGCGCGGTTATTTCCTGCGCCAGGAAAAGGCGGATCTGGATGAGGTCGTTTCTTCCGTCACGCTCGACCGGGTGATCGGTTTCGGGTCCCAGCTTCTCCTCGCATTAATCGCTCTGGCGGCTGCCTATTTGCAGGGCTTTCTGCCCTCCGGCTGGCTCTGGATAGTGCTGCTGCTCCTGGGTCTAACCGCCCTGGGGTGCGGCCTGATCGCCACCTCGTGGTTCGGCTCGCTGGTCGCCAGGCTGCAGGCCTCCCGCTGGAGGTTGGTGCGCAGAGCGGGCCAGATGGTGAAAACCATTCGCTCGTATCCCTGGACAGCGGCCCGCCTGATCAGGGTGCTGGGGTTCGCCTGCCTGGCCTACATTCCGGCCATCTTTGGCTCATACCTGCTCTTTCTCGCCGTTGGCGGGTCGCTCCCCTTTTCCTTCTTTTTCCTGTTCATTCTGATTGTGCAGATCGCCATCCTCATCCCGGTCTCAATCGGCGGTTTCGGCGTCCATGAAGGCGCCTGGGTGGTGGTTATGGGCACCGCCGGCGTCCCACCGGCTGATGCCCTGGGATACGCCCTGCTGGCCCACGCCGTGGGTCTAATCGTCAGCCTGCCGGGCGGCATGCTTTACGCCGTTCACCGGCCGCAGTTGGCCGGCCGGAATGCCCGGGCGCTGCCCCAGGGTTCTCATTCTCTGCCTCCAGAAGAAATCCTGGATTTAAGCTGAGCACGAAAGGTGGATCATGACGCTGCAAAACAGCGCCGCACCCAAACCGCTGCGGGTTCTGCACATCATCGATAAACTGGGCACCAGCGGTTCCAGCATCCACGGCGTCACCATGGCGCTCGCCTGGTGGATACCGCGCTTCGATTCGGACTGCTTTCAGTTCACCGTCTGCAGCCTGCGCAAGCCGGAAGCCGCCGGCCAGACTCTGGAGCAGGCCGGAGTGCATCCCCGCTACCTGAGCCGGGGGCGCTTCGACCCCGGCACCCTGTTCGATCTGCTGGCCCTGGTGCGCCTCGAACGCCCCCATGTGCTCCACCTGCACGGTTTTGGCGCCTGCAATTTCGGCCGCCTGGTCAGCCTGCTGACGGGGGTACCCAATATCGTCCACGAACATATCGTCATACCGCGCCAGCCGCTCTACCAGACCGCCGCTGACCTGCTGCTCGCTCCCGCGGTGACAAAGGCGATCGCCATCTCTCCCCAGGTCCACGAATACATGGTGAAGCAGCGCAGGATCAACCCCGCCCGCATTATCACCCTGTTCTACGGGCTGCCTTTCGAAGAATTTGTCGCTCCCGATCCCCAGACGCTGCAGGCCGCTCGCGAAGCCCTGGGTATTGCTGGCCAGGAGCAGGTGGTCACCATGGTCGGCCGCCTGGACACGCAGAAAGGGCAGATTTACTTTATCCGCGCCGCGAGCCTGATTTTACGCGAACTGCCGGATACGCGCTTCCTGATCGTCGGCGACGGCCCCGACCTGGACATGCTGCAGGAGGCCGCCCGCCGGGAGGGCGTTGCCGGTCGGGTGATCTTTACCGGGTTCCGGCGCGACATCCCGGTCCTGCTCAGCCTTACCAATGTCTTTGCCATCCCGTCTCTGCGCGAGGGCGGGCCGATCACCCTCTTCGAGGCGCTGAGCGCCCGCCGTCCGGTTGTGGCCACGCCCACAGGTCTCATCCCCGAGGTCATCCGCGATGGCGAGAACGGTTTTCTCGTCCCCATCAGCGATGAGCATGCCCTGGCGCAGCGCGTGCTCACCCTGCTCCGGGACCCTGAACTGGCGCATACGATGGGCGCTCGCGGCTGGGAGATCGGCCGCCGCTACGACGTGCGGTACGCCGTGCAGCGCCTGGGCGAGCTCTACCGGGAGCTGGCTGCGAACTGCCCCCCATATTCCATTACGAACTAGCAGGCTGAAAACAGCAGCAGCAGATTGATAAGCGGGCAGGGCCGCTGACCTTACATTTTTACAAGGTCTCCCCTCACTGTCTGACGCAATCCGGAACAGAAGTTGCTCTCTTTATCGGCAGATCATATCAGGATCGTCGTTCATCACGGCCCTGCGCCGCAACCTGCTGCTGAGACCTGCCTTTCATGTATCGAACTCTCCTTTTCTCTGTTGCCCTGTTACTCGGCCTCCTCCTGCTCTCCAGCCTTATATTCTTCTCCACGTCCGCCAGAGGCACGTCCATTCCCATCGGAACCACACCGCAGCCGTCGCTGGCCGGCCGGATTCAGTTCGCGCCACAACAGCCGTTACCGCCGGACGCGGCCCGGGGCGCGTCCATACTGCTCGATAAGACTCTCGGTTACCGCCCCCCATCCGTCGACCTGTCTCACCTGACTGGAGAACGCCCACCCGGCACCCTGGCCGCAGCCGGCCTTCCTGCCCGCTTTGACTGGCGTGAATCTGGCAGGGTCACACCGGTCAGGAATCAGGGAGACTGCGGCGCCTGTTACGCCTTCGCTGCCCTGGCGAATTTCGAATCACGCATTTTGATCGAAGAGAATAAAACCTGGGATTTTTCGGAAAACCACGCCAAAGAATGCAACGCCCAGCGGGCGAGCTGCAGCGGCGGCAACTTCGAGATGATCGCCAATCTGCTGTCACAGACCGGGGCCGCGGAAGAGCACTGTGATCCCTACCAGGAGAGGAGCACCCCCTGCACATCCAGCTGCCCTCCCCGGGTAACCATGCTCGACTGGCGCATCATCTCCGGTAATGCCGTGCCAGAGACGGATGTGCTGAAATATTACATTTACAACTACGGCCCCATCTACACCACGCTCTACGCCGGTTTCGACGAATTCACCTATTACTATGACTTCGACGACAGCCTGGATGTACTCTACTATCCGTACTCGGCCTTTCCAAACCATGCGGTTCTTATCGTCGGCTGGGACGACAACCTGGAACATGCTGGCGGAAGAGGCGCGTGGATCGTGAAGAACAGCTGGGGCCCGTACTGGGGAACCACGGCTGGTTATGGCAGAGAGCGCGGTTACTTTGCCATCGCTTACGGCTCCGCCGGCATCGGTAAGTATTCATCCTACATCTACGACTGGCAGCCTTTCGACCCCCTCGGTGACCTTTACCTGCACGACATAAAAGGATGGGAAAATTCCATCGGAATGGGTTCCACTACATCCTACGGTATGGTCAGATTCGAACCCCGGGAGGAAACCTTCGCCGCACGCGTGGAGTTCTGGACCACCGACGTCACAACAGACATCGATATCTATCTATACGATGACTTTTCGTATGATTCCAGTAATATAGGGACTCTGAGCGGCCTGCTCGCCAGCCGGGAGGACATCTCCTTTACCGAGGCCGGTTATCACTCCGTCCCGCTTTCCGAATTAATACCCCTGTCGCCAGATGACGACGTCTTCGTCGCCGTAAAAATCACCAACCGCAGCTATAAGTTCCCTCTGGCTGTCACCTTAGAAGATACCGGCGGCCCAGAAACGAGTTATATCGGCGTTGGCGGTCCCGAGGGCGCGCTGGAGACAGGCTGGTTAAATGTGAACACATATTTTGGTATAGAAATGGGTATTCGCCTGCGCACGACGAAAGTGGTTCCGGCTTCTTATTTCCCCTTGTTACTCACCAGATAACTGCTCGCTGCCAGCATGCCCGGCAGTCACCCGGTATAAACCGGGTGATTGTTCATTATGCTGCAAATCTATATTCCCGGCGGATTTCCGGATCAGGTAAAATCGTTTCCTGAGTTCACCGGATCATTAGCCGCATTTCGCAGAAAGGATCCCCTCAGCTATGCATCTGACCATCCTCACACTGGGCTCGCGCGGCGATGTGCAGCCCTTCGCCGCCCTCGGCGTGGCTTTGCAGAACGCCGGCTTCAGCGTACGCATGGCCACCCACAGCATCTTTCAGCCCATGCTCTCCGACCTGGGCCTGACTGATTTCGTCCCCGTTGAGGGCAACCCCCAGGCCATCACCCAGGGAGAAGCCGGCCGCGAATGGCTCGAAACCGAAAGGAACCCCCTCGCTTTTGCCAGCGGTTTCCGCAAGCTCATGGGACCGGTCATTTTCCAGGCCATGCAGGATGGTCTCAATGCCTGCCGCGACACGCAGGCGATCCTCTTCGGCGGGCCAGCTTATTACGTCGGTTACAGCATCGCCGAAAAGCTGGGCATCCCCTGCCTGCAGGGTTATCTGCAGCCCGTCCACCCCACTGGCGAGTTTCCCAGCGCCCTTTTCCCGCTCCCCTTCTCCGGCGGCAGGCTGCTCAACTACCTCTCCCACACCGTGGGCGGCATGACCTTCTGGCAGCTCCTGCGCCCGGTGGTCAATGAAGCCCGCCGGCAGTTCCTCGACCTGCCCCCTCTGTCCGTTGCTGGTCCATTTCTGGATATGGAAAAGCAGCAAATCCCTACCCTGTACGGTTTCAGCCCGTCCGTCGTTCCTAAGCCGGCGGACTGGAAACCCTGGCACCACATCACCGGCTACTGGTTCCTGGAAAGCCGGGATTGGGAGCCGCCGGCGGATCTGCATGACTTTCTTCAGTCCGGTCCGCCCCCCGTATATGTGGGCTTTGGCAGCATGGCCGGCCGCGAGCCCGAGCAGATGACCCGCGTGGTGCTCCAGGCGCTCAGGCGCAGCGGACAGCGCGGCCTGCTGGTGACCGGCTGGGGCGGGCTGACCGGCGCTGACCTGTCAGACGACATCTTTGTAATCGATTCGGTTCCCCACGACTGGCTCTTCCCCCGCATGGCTGCGCTGGTGCATCACGGCGGCGCCGGCACCACCGGCGCCGGCCTGGCCGCCGGCAAACCGACCGTCATCATTCCCTTCTTCGGCGATCAGCCTTTCTGGGGAGAGCGCGTCTGCAAAATCGGGGCCGGCCCGCGCCCCATCGCCCGCAAAAACTTCTCCGCAGACACCCTGGAACAGGCCATCCGCCAGGCGGTACAGGACCCCGGCATCAACCGCACAGCCGCCGCCCTGGGCGAAGCCATCCGCCGCGAGAACGGCCCCCAGCAGGCCTGCCGCATCATCGAACGCTATCTACAGCAGGCGCTCGCGTGAAGAGAACGCTGCTGGATATAACCTGAAATGCGAGATGACTGCATCTCGACAGGCTGACCTGTTTAGGGATCAGGATGGAGCCAGGATAGAGGCAGCACCTGCTGCCTCACGCTGTCAGGCGATTGTTAATCGAACAGTGAATCATCCAGCGTAAACTGCCTGGCCGCTGACCAGCAGGCGTTCTGAACGGCCTGGGGTTACGGTGCGGCCAGCCAGCCGGCCGGGAATCGATTTTGCGCGATGCGATAGGCAGCCGCCCCGGATAAGTCAACCAGCATGGCTTCAAAATCCCCGGTTTCCGGCTCAGAATTCGCCGCGACGACCAGACTGCTGCTGTCGGGTGACCAGGCTGGAGTTGGCAGGGTCCGGATATCCCTCGGGTTGTAGCCTGCCGGAATACAGGTATCCGTGATGACCCCCGTTTGAATGTCAAGGATCGCCAGAGTAATTTCCTCGCTGTCAGCATCTTTCAGCCAGAGTGCCACATGTTCCCCATCCGGCGACCAGCTGTAGTAATATGCAAAGTAATCCTGTTTTCTGAATTCCGGTGGAACATACTCCGGATTCATGCGGCTGAGTTTGGTAATCTCCCCATCGGAGCTGATGAGGCCCACTGCGGACACTCCTGTTGGCAGCAGCACCTGGACCCGTGAAGATTGCAGAACAAAATATTCTATTGATATGCTTATGTGGAAATACCAGCTGATTTCCCCCCGCGAAAAAGCGAGAGGGAGGTCGTCAAGCAGAATCAATGTACCCTCTCGCTGTACTGCATTATGGAGCAGGTTCGTTCGTTTTCAATAACGAATCTGCCATCCTTAAATTACCCGGCAGCTATACGCTTTACTTACGTCTCCCGTTCTCCTGTCGATTGTCATTCACAACTGCCGGTTTTACCGGGTCTCCCCAGTATCTCTCACCCCCGCCAGCCGCGCGGATCGTAGTAATACACCTGGTAGGCCCGACGCTGGCGTGCGGTGATCAGCCTCGCCAGCACAGCGATCAGCGGCGAGAACACCAGCGGGATCCAGAACACGTCCGCCAGGTTGGGCGATGCTTCTTCCGCCTCTTTCATACGGATACGCTCGATGCTGGCCTGCACGCCGGGCAGCGTATTGGCCTGCGCAAATGTCCCCTGCGCCAGCGCCAGCGGCAGGCTGGTCTGCGTCGCTGCAGGGGCCTCCACTTCGATCGGCTCGCCGATCTGGAGCACCGCACCGGCTTCGTCGGTCATCGTTCCCGCCGCGCTCTCCGGTGCTGGTTGCGCTGCTGTCCCATCCACTGGATGCTGAGCCGCTGGATCGACTCCGGCCGGCTGCTCCGTTCCTGCCGCTTCCGTCTCAGCTGGTTCTGGCAGCGTTTCTGCAGGCGCGGTATCGACAGCGACCTGATCGGTTCCCGCGGCCTGCACTTCCGCCGCAACCGGTGCAGCGACGCTGATCTGAACGGTCTGTGGCTGCGGGGTGATCACTTCACCGCCGCGCACCAGGTACACCCGCGCTGCAAAATCTCCGGGGGTGTCGAAAATACCCACCGCCCAGGGGAAGACTGCATGTTCACCGGGCTGCACATCCGCCGCCAGGGGCAGGCGCTCGTCGCTTCCCCAGTGCTGCTTTTCCACCACCAGCTCCACCTCGCCGGCGCGCCATACCTCGCTGCCCTGGTTCAGCGCCTGAATCTGCAGGTCCAGGCGCTCCCCCGCGTTCACAGCTGCAGCCGGCGGGACGTCCACCAGCGCAGCCAGGTACGGCTGGTTCACCCCGGCCTTCACACCGATCACCTGCGGCAGCAGCCGCTCGGAATACACATACGCTTCTCCCCGGCAGTAGAGCTGTGCCGAGCCGCCGCCGTCGAGCATCATCACTTTGTCGGCGCCAAAGCTGCGCAGCACCTGCGCCGCATCCACCTGGCGCGCTGACCTGGTGCTGACGATGAGCAGGATCTCATAGGTGCCGTTCCCGTCGCGGTCGTCCACACCCACAAAAGTGCGGCCGGTATACTGCTTGGCACGCTTGTTTGCTTCTTCAGATAATCCCGAGATGATATTGGGCGCCGTCGATCCCTGCAGCCTTTCCGGCGTCAGCGGGTTGATATCCGCCCGGTCCGGCCACAGCTCGAGCATCATGTGGTGCCCCTCATAGGTGTTGTAACCGAACCCGTCCGTCACCCGCACACCATCCTTTTTCAGCGGGAAAGCCAGCCGGGTGGGGTACTCGGGCATATAGAAGAACTCGCCGGTGTTGACGCAGAAAGCGGTCGGGTTCTCGGAGGCGAACTCCTTCCAGTACTGCTGGATCGATTTCGAGCCCATACGTGGATCGTCGCCGCCGTACACGCCTTTCCCCTGGCGCGGCTCCTTGATGGGACCGTGCATCAACTCCACGGCTGCCCCCTGGGTAAAATCGATCACCTGCACATAATCCGGGCTTCCCCCCTGGTAATTCTTGCGGTACAGTTCCACGCCGCGGTCGGCGGCGATTAATTTATAACCCGGCGGGACATCGGTTTGAGCCAGAACAGTATGCAGAGGGATCGCTGCCAGGAGCAGGAGCAGGACAATAATACAGCGCTTTTTCAATGCCATCCATTCCACTTTCTACCGCCGGGCGCCTCCTCACAGCCGCGCAGGTTTTCCCCGAACGTCGATTAACTGATGGGAACCTGGCAGGATGCTGGTGGCTGACTTCCACCGGGCGGTTAGAATTTCCGGGGAAATTTCGTAATAGATCATTTGTTCTAGTTACGATTATACCCGGTTTTTCTACCTGTACAATTGCTTTTACCTTGCGTTGCAGGGGCAGATCAGCGCTGCGATGAAGTTTCGTTGTTTGACCACCCAGAGGGCCAGATTATACCCGCCGGGCGGAGCGGAAAAGTTTACATTTTATGTACAAGATTGTAAGGTCCTGAATCCTGGAACACACTTGCGCTCTCGCTCCTGGTCTGTCTAAGCGTAATCGAAGGCCGCCTGGGGCAGGAAAAGAATGGGCAGCCTGAGCAGCAAACTTCATATGCTCGAAGGCCTATTCCATGCGGACAAACAAGAGCCAGAACTAAAAAGCGCCTGTCTGCCCCAGTTTAAAACCCGCGGGAGAGAAGGCAGGGGATGAGGGGGATCCACAGACCGGCACGGCTTCCGCTTTACAGCCAGGTGTCCGGAGCCCCCAGGCAGTCAGAGCGGCTGCATCGCCAGCCCGGGCGAAGGGCGCCTGACTTCCTATGAGTTCGTACGAAAAACGCCCTCACCTTTTCAGGCAAGAGCGTTTCGTAACCTTCTGCTTCAACCCCCCGCGCTGGCAGGGATTAACCCACGGTTACTGCTGCGCGAAAGTGTCAATCAGCAGGCGCACATCCCCGCCCACCGGATACAGGATCGGGCAGGTACAGCCGTGCTTGCGGTACTCATCCACCTTCGCCCGCGCCTCCTCCGGCGTCCCCGAGGCCGTGATGCGCAGGATCAGTTCTTCGGGCACCAGGTGTTTGGCCTTCTGGATCTGTTCGTGCGTCGCCGGCCAGCCCAGGATGGACTGGATTTCCGCCACCACATCGGGCGACACGCCCGACGCCTTCGCAATATGCGGCTGCTGCGCCAGGTACTGGGTCAGCAGTTCACGGGTCGTGTCGATCGCCTTATCGTGGTCGGGGTCCACCGAGCACACCACCAGCTGCGGGCGGTCCAGGTCGTCCACCGTCCGCCCCGCCCTTCTGGCGCCCCGGTCCAGCTGTTCCAGCGCTTCGTCGTTGTATTCCGGAGGTACGCAGTAATTGAGCACCACGCCGTCGGCGATCTCGCCGGTCAGCTCCATCATCTTGCCCCCGGTTGCCCCGATCATGATGGGCACGTTGCGCGGCTCCCGCCTGCCGTGGACCACGTCCAGTTCGATCCCCTCCACGTGGTGGAATTCCCCGTGGAAGGTCACACGCTCCATATTCAACAGCCGGCGCAGCACCTCCACCGTCTCGCGCATGGCGGTCAGTGGTTTACGGCGCTCAATGCCGACGTTCCGGGCCAGCGGGTCCCACCAGGCGCCGATACCGCAGATCACCCGCCCGGGGGCCAGGTCATCCAGGGTCAAAAAGGTCGCCGCCAGCAGGCCGATGTTGCGTGTCCAGTTGTTGATCACTCCAGAGCCGACCTTGATGCGCTCGGTCACCGCTGCATAGGCAGCCATGGGGACGATCGCATCTCGCACCAGTCGGGACTCCGCCTGCCAGACGGCTTCGAAGCCGCGCTGCTCGGCATAGCGCACGTAGTCCAGGCCGTCGCGCAAATCGTGGGCATCTTGCAGGTATAGGGCAACACGCTCGGGCATAGGTCCTCCATGGGTTATTCAGTTGGGGTTTGGATTAGATCCGGAAGATCTCCACTTTTTCCAGATCCAGGCCTTCAATCTCTTCACTGGCCAGAGCCAGGTCTTCGGGCAGATCCACGTCCAGCGCCAGTGCCGGGTGTTCGAAGATCTCCAGCCGTGCGCCGGCCTCCTTCGCCCGCTCGCAGTGCCGCTGGAACGATCCCGGACCAAAATCATATTCGATCAGCCCGGTCGGGCGGACCAGCAGGGCGTTGGTTCCGTCCCGCCGCCGGTCAGGTGCTGCGACCACCACCGGAGGGTCGCCTGCGCACTCGATCAGCGCGTTCACATCCGCTGGAGAGACCAACGGCAGGTCGGCGGGCATAATTAAGACCCCGCTGGTAGCGTATCGTTTCGCCAGTATGGTTGCCCTTGTGAGGGCAACATTTAAATCCGGTGTACCTTTCTCCTGTAAAGTCCTGGCGCCGTAATCCCGGGCTAATGCCAGGGCCCCCGGATCTCGGCTCACCACCAGAACATGTTCAATCGATTCAACTGCTGTCAGAGTGCCCAGGGTGTGGGCCAGTAGACGTTGGTTCAGATCGGCTCGCTCCTCGGGTGACAGCACCGAAGCCAGGCGCGATTTACCACGCCGGAGCGGTTTGACTGGTACAATCGCCCACAATGTCATGAAGCGGATACCCCTTTCCAGTTTGGTACATGTAGTAAAGATGGGAAATCATAATAGCCTGCATACCTCTCGACGGTGGGCGATTTCTATTTTCTTCTTCCTCATCAGCCGTTACACCTTCAGGTCGTAACAGCAGTCCTCTTACACCTTTAGATCACTATCCCTGCACAGCCAGCCGGCGGCCAAATTCTACCACCTCGCCTGCCAGGCGCGCACGGTCCGCGCGCGTCTTCATTACCGCAGCGGTGCTCAGCGTCTGCACCCCTGCGGCCTGGATCTCTCCGGACTGGCTTGCATCGACTGTGTCGATCACAAATCCGCTCAGCAGGCTGCCGTAATGCCGGGCGACCGCCAGTGCAGTTGGCTCGATGCCCAGTTCGCGGTACATCTTGGCGGCCGGCCCTTTGATCGCCTGTCCGCCGATGATGGGCGAGACGGCGACCACTGCCTTCCGGGGCTCTTCGATGGCCTGCCGTATCCCCGGAACCGCCAGGATGGGGCCGATGCTCACCCAGGGGTTCGAGGGACACAAAATGACCAGGTTGGCCGCCCTGAGGGCTTCCACCACGCCCGGCGCGGGCCTGGCGTTTTCAATCCCCTCAAAGCGAAAACCGGTCACTTGGGGGTGACACTGCCGGTGCACGAAGTATTCCTGAAAGCCGAGTTCACCTTCATTAGTATACACCCAAGTGGGCACAAAATCATCGCTCATCGGGATGACGGTATGCTGGATCCCCCACGAGCGGCAGAAATCTCGCGTGATCCGGCTCAGTGGATGCCCCATCCGCAGCCGCCGGGTGCGCTCCAGGTGCACCCCCAGATCCCGGTCTCCCAGGCGGAACCAGGTCGGTCCGCCCAGCGCTCCCAGGGTCTCCATCGCCTGCCAGGTTTCGTCTGCCCGCCCCCATCCGGTCGCCGGGTTGGCGATCCCGGCCAGAGTGTAGCACACCGTGTCCACGTCGGGGCAGATGCGCAGTCCCAGGTGCTCGAAGTCATCCCCGGTGTTGACGATTACGGTCAGGCTTCCGGGCGGGAGGATCTGTGCCAGCCCGTCCGCCAGTTTCGCTCCTCCCACGCCGCCGGCGAGCGCCGCTACTTTGAGTTGAGCCATTTCTCGCTCGCTCACGTCACGCCTCGTCAAAGCGCACGATTTCGCTCAGGTCTCGCCGCCTGCGCGGCGCCGGAATGGACTCCGGGTAGCCCAGAAAAACCAGCCCCTGCGGGCTCCATTCCACGGGGATGTCCAGCGCCCGCCGGACGGCATCCGGTGCAAACAGCGGTGCGCAGATCCACACCCCGCCCAGTCCGCAGGCGTGCGCGGCCAGCAGCAGCGTCTGGCCGGCCATAGCCACCCCCTGGATTCCCATGATCAGCTCGGCCTGCTGGCGCCTGGCGTCCGGGTAGTGGTCGCCCACCGCAGTGTCCAGGCACAGCAGCACAACGGCCGGCGCTTCCATCAGCCGCTGCTGCGCACGTTCCACCTGAGTGTCGATCTCCGCCTCCGTAAGGCCGTCAGCGGCCAGGTCCCTGCGGAACTCGGCCCCCATTTCATCCGCCAGGCGCTGCCGGGATTCCCTGCCTGTCAGCACCACGAAGCGCCAGGGCTGGCGGTTGTGGGCCGAGGGCGACCACGTGGCTGTCTCCAGAATTCTTTCCAGGATCTCGCGGGGGACCGGCCGCGGCAGAAACCTGCGCACAGAGCGCCGCGAACGCAGAAAGTCGAGCTCCGCTGCACCTCTGCGGTACAGCACGGCATGCATCGATCCGCTGTTCAGAAACTGCAGAATGGTCTCTTTTTCTGTTTCGCTGGTCCCCAGCAGCAGCTTCAACTCGATATCGCCTTTGTTCAGATCGACGGTCAGTGCAATCGCATCCAGCTTTCGCTCCGGGGCCGAGCCGACCCACACGTCCACGCCCCCGCCGTCCACTGCGCCGGTCCCCTCCAGATAGCCGTAATCCAGCGGGTAGATCATGGACGGGAAGCGCGGGTGCGGCGTCCCGCGCGGCCGGTCGATCACCACTCGGTGCTCAGCTGCCAGGCGGTCCAGCGCATCCCAGAACGGGCTGCCCCCGGTTTCTGCTTCTGTCAATGTACCGTTCGTTTTTAGATTTTTATTCATTCGCTTCGATCTCCCCTTCAAAGGGGATTTTGTTTTGAATTTTCCCCACCTCGCCGCTGTACTGGTACACCAGGGCCAGGTTGTCCAGGCGCACCTCCCAGTCGAACGTCTGCGAGGCCAGCTTTTCCATCGCGCACGCCAGTTTGGGCCAGTCTACATCGCCGTGGGCCAGGGTGATGTGCGGCATCCATGCGTCGGGGGCGTAGTACGGCGAGGCGCCGATGGCGGTCGGGTAGCTGGCCTCCCACACCATGCGGTGGAATTCGGCCAGCCTCACGTCTTTGATCACCGGGATGTACACCACCGGCGACACGCCCGTGAACAGACCCAGCCCCCGGGTGCGCACCGTGAAAGGCTTTGAGTGCTCGGCCAGTTCGGCGATCCGATTCTCCAGACGCTTGAAATCGTACTCCGCTGCGATATGCCATGAGATGTGCGGGATTGGTGTGACCGCGATGCCCGTCAGCCCGCATTCAAACTCCAGCTCGCGCCACAGCGCTTCCATCTGGGCGTAGTTCTCGGCATCCAGGAGGGTGACAATCGCATGCATTTCTCTTCTCAGCGGAAAAGGTCCTCTTCACGCCGGCGCAGCAGCTCGCCCAGCGACCCTTCACGCAGCGGATAGGGAAAGCCGCGCACATGCACGGCCGGGGTTCCCTCTGCGGCCTGTCCCATCACCAGCGAGGCGGCCGCTGCCAGTTCATCCGCAGCTCCCACCATGGTGATCTGCAGCGGGTTCCCGAACAGGTCCGGCTGCCCGCGCAGGTCCACCAGCCCGGGCAGCCCCGAAAGGCCGATGGTGGTTCCTACGGTCCCTAACCTCCAGGCCCGTCCATGCGAATCGATGATCAGCACCCCCAGCCGGGCCCCGGAAGCCTGCTCCAGCTGCTGCCGGATGGCTCGCGCTGAGGCATCCGGATCTTCCGGTAACAGCAGCAGCCATCCTTCCGATTCGCCGTCCTCGTCGGACACGTTGGAATGGTCGATTCCTGCGCTCGCACACACAAAACCCAGGCGGTGTTCAACGATGATCGTCCCAGGCCGGGTGCGCAGCACCTCCCGGCTTTCACTCAGGATGGCTTCGACCAGCCGCGGGTCTTTCCCGGTCTCCTGCGCCAGCTCGATGGCGCGCTGCGAGGGCACGATCCCCGAGAGCGAGATCATGCGCCCTTCGGCTTTGGAGACGATTTTTTGCGCCAGGACCAGGATATCTCCGTCCTTCAGCCGGATCTGGGCTCGCTCCAGCGCCTGCAGGAGCAGCGCCCCGAGATCATCGCCTGCCTTGACCATCGGGATGTCCGGGAGTGGAGTCAGCGTCAGCGTCATAGAAAAGATGCCGGTCGTTAGTCCTTCCGGCCCACCCCAGTCACCTGCACCGAGGCATGACCGCCGTAATACTTGTTCATGCTGATCAGGATGGAGGTCAACCCTTCGACCACGACGGCGTTTTCCAGGCCGCCGGCATAATACCCCCGCATACCGCCTGCTTCTGCCAGCCTGATCACCGCTTCGGCAGCCTGCGTGTCGTCTGCGCAAACCAGCACATCCATGTTCAGCGCTTCGCCCGGGTTTTTCTTCAGGGCGCTGGCGGGCACATTCTGAAAAGCAGCCACTACGCGCACCCCTGGCCCGAGCAGCTTTTGGGCGTGCTGGGCCGCCGCAGGCGGTTCCGGCGGGCGCGGGTCGCGGAAATCCACCCGCGCTGTGGCGTCCACCAGGATCTTCCCCTGCAGGTCTTCCTTCAACCCTTCCAGGGCCGTCTGGTGCGCCGACTGCACCACCGTCAGCACGCAGATATCCGCGCGTCGGGCCGCCTCCCCGTTTTCCAGCCCCTCGATGCTGTTGATGTTCAGGCGTGCGTTCAGCTCGGCGGCCACGCCCTGCGCCTTCTCCGCCTGGCGCGAGCCAATAAGGATTTTGTAACCGGCGCTCGCCCAGCGCAGCGCCAGGCCCGGCCCTTCTTTCCCTGTTCCCCCGAGGATAGCAATCGTTGGTTTGTTGCTGCTCATATTTGTTGTTTGCTCCATGCAGGCGTTGTAATCACGAAAACTGCCGGTTGTAGCGCTCCCACACGGCAGGCGCCAGTTCGCGCGCATGTGCGCTCACCGCTTCTGCGTCCATGGTCAGGATCTCCCGGTTCCGCATCAGCACTTTCCCCGCCACCATGGTGGTAGTGATCATGCTCTCGTTGAAGCCGAACACGATCTGCCAGGGCAGGTTCCCAGCGGTGAAAGGCGTGATCGGCTGGTAGTCTACAAAGATCAGATCTGCGGCCGCGCCCGCCCTGATCGTCCCCAGCGGCAGGTCGGGGAAGAACACCCCCGCCAGCGCGGCGTTATTGTACACGCCCATCTGCACCACGTCCACTGCAGACATCCGCCGGGGATCGCGGTTCCACACCTTGTGCAGCAGGTATGCTGTCTTCCACTCATCCCACATGGTGTGCGAAAAACCGTCCGTGCCCAGGCATACACGGATCCCGCAGCGCAGGAAAGACTCCACCTGCGCTGCGCCGACCGCGTTGTTCATATTGGAGCGCGGCTGGTGGGTCACCCAGGTGCCGCTCTCGGCCAGCAGATGGATCTCGCGCGCGTCCACATGCACCGCATGGGCCACAATGCTGCGCGGCCCCAGGATTCCATGCTTCTCCAGCCGGTCCACCACGCGCAGGCCAGACCTGGCCAGGCTGTCGTCTTCATCGGCCTGGTGCTCGGCCACATGGATGTGGAATCCCGTGCCCTCCGGGGCCTGTTCGCGGCATGCGTCCAGCGTGTCGTCGCTCAGTGTCAGGCTGGCATGCAGGCCAAAGGTGCCCGCCACCCGCCCTCCGGCTACCTTCTCTTCGCAGGTGCGCCGGATGAAGCGCACGTTCTCAGCGATCCCCGCCCGGGCTTTTTCCGGTCCGTCCCGGTCGGTCACCTCGTAGCACAGCACCGCCCGCAGCCCTGCCCGATCGACCTCCTCGGCGATCACATCCAGGGAGCCGTCGATGGCGTTAGGCGATGCATGGTGGTCGATCAGCGTGGTCGTTCCGTGGCGGATGGCGTCTACCAGCATGATCTGGGCGCTGGCGCGCACATCTTCCAGGGTCAGCGAACGGTCCAGCGGCCACCACAGCTTCTGCAGTATCTCGGGGAAATCCTTCGGCGCCGGCCCGGGGATGGCCAGGCCGCGTGAAAATGCGCCGTAAAAATGCGTGTGCGCGCAGATGTTCCCCGGCATCACCATCTGCCCGCCGGCGTCCAGCCGCTCCTCATCCGGGTAGCGGGCCAGCAGATCGCGCTCCGGTGCGATTTCCGCGATGCGCTCTCCCTCAATGCGCAGGGCGTGTCCTTCCAGAATCAGATCTGGTTGCTCCCAGGTAATCAGGGTGGCGTTGGTAATGAGCATTTTCGTGTGACCCTCCCGTACACAGCTCGCTTGTTGATCAGCAGGTAATCAGACAGTCCATAATTGTATCCCGGGCGCCGCTAATCGAATACGGTCGGGCAGTCCGGGTCAATCAGCGCCGCGAATGCATCGCGGATATGCCGCAGATGTGTGCGTTCTCCTGAGAGCACCTCCGGGATTTCATCAGCGCCAAAAAAACGCACCTCCGAAGTCTCGATGCTCGGGCGTGCGCTGCCGTCCAGCAGGTCGCACAGGAAGACGATCTTGAAGGCGTGGAATATTTCCAGCGGGGCCAGACGGTTGGCGTCGTAAACGCCGATCACTTTGCGGGCCCGCACGCGGTAGCCGGCCTCCTCCCAGACCTCCCGCTCGGCTGCCTGGGCCGGGCGGTCGCCCACGTCGGCCCATCCGCCGGGCATCGTCCAGCCCCCGTCAGCCCGTTCGCGCACCAGCAGCAGTTTTCCATCTCGAAAAACAGCCGCGCGCACATCCACGCGCGGGGTAGCGTACCCCTGCTGTGACAGGTACAGCGTTTCAATCGGTTCGCATTCCAGTTGAGTGTAGCTGGCGGTGATCTCGGCGGCGATGGCGGTCAGGCGTCTATAGCGCTCGCGCTGGTAATCGTTGACCGCGTAGTGATACCCGGTCTGTGCCAGGGCCTGAATTTCGCGCGCCCAGGAAAGCCAGCGCGGGATCTCATCGGCCATTGCCCTGCCTCTGCCGCAGTGCCAGGGCAATCTGTTCCTGGTCCACCGGCAGCGAAGTCACCCGCACGCCCACTGCGTTGTAGATCGCATTGGTGATGGCCGGGGTCGTCGGTATGCTCACGATTTCTCCCACCCCTTTGGCCCCGTAAGGGCCTTCCGCGGTCGGGTCTTCGACGACGATGGAGATGATCTCGGGTGTGTGCACAATCGACGGGATGCGGTAGCGCGCCAGGCGGTCGGTAACCACCCGCCCGTTTTCCACAATGAAGTTTTCGGTCAGAGCGTTGCCCAATCCCATCATCACTCCGCCTTCCACCTGACCCTGCAGGCCCAGGGGGTTGATTGCTTTGCCGACGTCGTTCGCCGCGATCACGCGCAGCACCTGTACTTCGCCCGTGCGCGTGTCCACCTGCACTTCAGCAGCCTGGGCAGCGAACGAAAACGCAAAGTGCATATCGCCGCCCTGCCCCAGAGGCTGCGTGGCTGGCGCCCAGTACTCGTACAGCGCCCGCGGCTGGCGGCCCTCCTTCAGCATCTCCTGGGCCACCTGCCCCAGCGGGATAGCATGTCCGTTCACCTGTGCCAGCCCCTCTACAAAGCGGATCTCCTCCGGCGGGCAGTCGTACTTCTCGGCCAGCGTCGATGCCGCGGCTTCCCGCAGCGTCCGGGCGGCATAGCGCGCCGCGTTGCCCGTCACGTAGGTCTGGCGTGAAGCGGTGGTCGGGCCTCCATCCGGTGTGCGGTCGGTGTCCATCACCAGCACCTTCACCCGCTCGGGAGAGATACTGAACTCCTCCGCCACAATCAGGCGCAGCACAGTCACCAGGCCCTGTCCCAGCTCGGCCGAAGAAGTGCGCACCTCCAGGCTCCCGTCCTCGAAGAGTTCCACCTCCGCGCCGGCTTTATCTGGTGCGCCGCCTCCCAGCCCGGTGTTCTTATAGGCCACGGCGAATCCCCACGCCCTTACCAGGTGAGGCTTACCGGGTACCGGTTTCGGTTCAAATGGCCTCTCCCCGCCCAGGCGCTTCATCTCCCGTTCCACCCGGTCAATGCATTCCACCAGCCCCACGCTCTCGCGCAGCCGCTGGCCGGTGTTGGTCACACTGCCCACCCGCAGCGCGTTCTTGCGCCGCAGTTCCACCGGGTCCATGCCCAGTTCCCCGGCGAGGCGGTCCATCATGCTCTCGATGGCAAAAGCCGACTGCGTCACCCCAAAGCCGCGGAACGCGCCCGCCGGCGGGTTGTTGGTGTACATGGCGTAGCAGTCCGCCTGAACGTGTGGCACCTCGTACGGGCCGGAGGAATGGGTTGTCGCCCGGGTCATCACCTTTTCGCCCAGCGAGGCATACGCGCCGGTGTCGCCGTACAGTTCGGTCTGCACGGCCGTCAGCCGTCCGTCCCGGCAGGCGCCCATCTTTACGGTGATCTGGGTGGCGTGCCGTTTGGGATGCACGATCAGACTCTCGTGCCGGTCAAACAACAGCTTCACCGGCCGGCCGGTGGCGTTCGCCAGCAGCGCCGCGTGGATCTGGCCGGCGATATCCTCTTTTCCGCCGAAGCCCCCGCCCACCAGCTGTCCAATGATGCGGATGCGCTCCTGCGGCCATCCCAGCGCCCGCGCCACCTGCTGGCGGTCCTGGTAGGGGATTTGAGAGCCCACATAAATCTCCATGCGCCCGTCCGGCAGCGGTCTGGCGATGCTGCATTCCGGTTCAATAAAGGCGTGGTCGGTGGCTGCCGTATAGAAAGTCCCCTCGATCACCACTTCGGCTTCTTCAAACCCTGCCTGCATATCTCCCTTGCGCACCTTGATATGCTTTAACAGGTTGCCGTTGGGATGGAGCTGGGGCGCCTGCGGGCTGCGCGCCTGCACCGGGCTGCTGATCACTTCCAGCGGCTCAAATTCAGCCTCGATGAGCTCGATGGCTTCGCTGGCAGCCTGTCGTGTGTCCGCGGCGACAATCGCAATCGCATCGCCCACGTAGCGCACGCGCTCTCCCACGCCCACCAGCACCGGCCAGTCGAAGATCACCAGTCCGTGGCTGTTCTCTCCGGGGATATCTTCTGCGGTCAGCACCGCGCGCACACCGGGAACCTGGCGTGCTTTTTCGACGTCCAGTCTGCGCAGGATAGCGTGCGGCACCCCTGCCCTGCGCACACGCGCGTGCAGCATGCCTTCAAAATGCAGATCGTCGCTGTACAGGGCCTTCCCGGTCACCTTATCCACTGCATCGTGGCGGATTTGCAGGGTGCCCACCGCTTTACCGGGGCTGGAGGAGGTCGTCACATCCGGAATCTCCAGCGGCTCGCCGGTGCGCAGGCTGCGCGCCGCGGCCTGAATCGAGCGGATGATCGTGGGATATCCCGCGCAGCGGCACAGGGTGTCCTTCAGGGCATGCCGGATCTCTGCCTCACTCGGGTCTGGGTTGCGCTGCAGCAGCGCGGCGGCGGTCATCAACTGCCCCGGGATGCAGAACCCGCACTGCACTGCGCCGTTCAACACGAAGGCCCGCTGCAGCGGGTGCAGGGTTCCATCACTGCCGGGGAGCGTGGCAAGTCCTTCAATGGTCACCACCGACTTACCTTCGGCGCGTGCGGCCGGGTAATTGCACGACAGCACCGGCTCGCCGTCCACCAGCACCGTGCAGGCGCCGCACTCGTTTTCATTACAGCCGATTTTGGTCCCCGTCAGCCCCAGGCGCTCGCGCAGCAGGTCAGCCAGCATTTCACCGGGGAGGGGCTCCACCGTCACAGGTTTACCATTAACAATCAGGTTCATAAGGCACCCATCCTGATGGACCTAAGTACTCAAGTGAGCCTTCGCGGCCGGTTCGCCTGACAGGCTGCTCGGGTAAGTACGCTGCCAGGCGGCTTCGAAGGTTTCCTCCAGCAGCGCCCGGGTGAGGTGATGGCGGTATTCGGCGCTGGCCCGGTGCGGGCTGGTGCGGTAGCGGACTTCTTCCAGCAGCGTGTCCAGGGCCTGTTCCAGAGTTGCGGTACTGAATGGCGCTCCCCGCAGCCGCTTTTCAGTCTCCAGGCAGCGGGTCGGGACCGGCCCCGCCGGCCCGACTGCGATGGCTGCTCCGGCAATACAGTCATCCTGGCGGTGGATCCAGGCGGCCATGTTCAGCACCGGCAGCGCCACGCCCTGCGGGCGCATCACCCGCCGGAATGCGGATCCCTGGCCCGCCTCTCGCAGCGGCAGATAAAATCCGCACAGCAGTTCGCCTGGCTCCAGGGTGCTCTGCCCGGGCCCCCTGAACAGGGATCCCAGCGGTACGCGCCGCTGCCCAGCAGCAGAGGCGATTTCCGCCTCTGCTCGCAGAGCCATCAGCGCGATCGTGCCGTCCGCGGCCGGGAGGGCATGTGCCACATTCCCGCCCAGTGTGGCCGAATTGCGCACCTGGGGTCCGCCGATCAGCGCGCAGGCTTCCACCAGCGCGGGGGCGTGCTCCTGAACCAGGGTTGAGTCCACGATGCGGTTTAAAGGTCTGCCCGCACCGATGAACAGCCGGTCACCCCGAATCTCCAGGACCTGCAGTTCCGGGATGGCGGTCACATCCACAAGGGTGTGGACCGGCTTATGGCGGCCCTGCTGCAGGTCGAGCAGCAGGTCGGTTCCGCCGGCGACAAATGCAAAGGGGCCTTCCGCGTTTACGGCAGCCTCCAGTGCTTCGGGTATGGATTTTGCGAGGTGGTATTCTTTCCAGAGGGACATGTGGATCGGTGTCGTAGATAGAGATCTACCGGCTGCCCGGTGGGCAATCCGCCAGGCAGCAGCGGCGCAAACGGCGGCACTTTTCGACGGGTACTCACCCGACGCCGTCACAGGCAGTTGCCTGCGGCGACCACCGACCCAGATGCTTCAATTTTAGCACGATTTATCCTCTTGGCATATAATCAGGGGTTGGTGGAAAGCACGAAAAAGTCGACTGCGTTCAATAACATGGGGGTGAGAACGCATCTGGAGGTCTGAACATCATGCAAAAAGAAATCGTAGCAATTCACCGCTTTCTGTCCGGTCAGGCTTTTTACGCGCTCCTTCTCTCGACAGCCCTGGCGATGGCCATGTGGTTCGGGCGCGTTTTCATCAGTCTTAACCTGGCCATTTACCGCAATCTGATCTGGAACCTGATCCTGGCCTGGCTGCCCTATATTTTCAGCTTCTTCGCAGCCGGTCTGCACCGCCTGTTTCCCAGGTACTGGTGGCTGTTAATCGTCCCTGGTGGGCTGTGGCTGGCCTTTTTCCCCAACGCCCCCTACATCGTGACTGATTTTCTGCACCTGGCCGAAAGGCCGCACGTCCCCCTCTGGTATGACATTCTGCTGCTGGCTACATTCTCCTGGACAGGGATATTCCTGGCTGTGGTCTCCCTGCGTACGATGCAGGAGATCGTGCGCAGCTACCTGGGTTCGCTGCTGAGTTGGATGTTCGTGGGGGCGGCCCTGGGGTTGAGCGGGCTGGGAATTTATCTTGGCCGCTTCCAGCGCTGGAACAGCTGGGATCTGCTCACCCACCCCAAAACCATCCTCAAGGACATTGCCATTCCGTTGATTAACCCCTTAAACAATATCGGCTTTTTCGCTTTCACCGTCCTGTTCACCGCATTCCTGCTGGTTTGCTACCTCACCTTTACATCGGTACACAGAGGCGACCGGCCGGAAAGCGACGGATAAGCGCTGCTTGCTGTTAGCGACAGGATTTCGCGACCCATTTCATTTTTTCAAGGAGCAAATATGACCGACACACCCCAGGAAGCGCTGCAGTACGCACGCGATAACCAGACACGTTTCATCGATGAATTAAAAGAGCTGGTGCGCATTCCGTCCATCTCCACCGACCCTGAAGCCAGGGACGACATGCTGCGTGCCGCCGAATGGCTGGCTGCCCATCTGCGCCAGCTCAATTGCCAGAACGTGCAGATCATCCCGACCCCCGGCCATCCAATGGTATACGGTGAATGGCTGGAAGCCGGCCCGGATAAGCCCGTGGCGCTCGTCTACGGCCATTACGACGTCCAGCCCGCAGAACCGCTTGAGGAATGGGTCAGCCCGCCGTTCGAGCCCGAGGTGCGCGGAAAGAGCCTGTACGGGCGCGGCGCTACCGACATGAAGGGCCAGATCATAATCGTCCTCAAAGCCATCGAATCCCTTATGAAGACCAGCGGTATGCCGGTCAACCTGAAGTTCATCTTCGAGGGTGAGGAAGAAATCGGTTCCCCCAATATGGCCCGCATCATCGAGGAGTACAGGAACCTGCTTGCCTGCGATTTTACCGTCAACCCCGACAGCGGTATGATGGCCGCTGATATCCCCACCATCACTTACGGCCTGCGCGGGCTGGCCTACTTCGACATTGTCATCACCGGCCCGTCCCAGGATCTGCATTCCGGCCTGTATGGCGGCGCGGTCCACAACCCGGCCCAGGTGCTCTGCGAGTTGATTGCCGGTATGCACGATGAAAAAGGTCGCATCACGCTGCCTGGTTTCTACGATAAAGTTCGCCCGCTCGACGAAAACGAGCGCCTCGAGATGAAGCGCCTGCCCATCAGCGATCAGGATATCCTGCGCCAGACCGGCGCCCCAGCCCTGCGCCCCGAAGAAGGCTACACCGCGGTCGAGGCGGTCACCGGCCGCCCCACCCTGGAAGTCAACGGCTTGCTCTCCGGTTACACTGGCGAAGGCTCGAAAACGGTGCTGCCCGCCCGGGCGCTGGCCAAAGTCTCCATGCGCCTGGTCCCTGACCAGTCGCCGCAGGAGGTCAGACAGCAGCTTGAGCAGTATCTGGAGAAACACTGCCCCCCGACGGTGCGCTGGGAGGTTCGCCAGCATGCCGGCGGGCCGGCCTCCATCACCGACATCAACATCCCTGCGGTGAAGGCGATGGCGGAGGCCCTGGAACGCGTGTGGGGCAAACGGCCTGTCTTTAAACGTGAAGGGGGCAGCATCACCGCCGTGGCCGATATCCAGCGCCTGCTGGGTGCGGAATCCGTCCTCACCGGCTTCGCCCTGCCGGAAGACAATATGCACTCGCCGAATGAGAAGATCGACCTGCTCAGCTTCGAACGCGGCATCGACGCCATGATTCACTTCTTCTCCATCCTGGGGCAGCCGGCAGGCTGAGAGGACCATAAAACACCGCTCGATTCCCCGAAGGATCGAGTAGAATGAATTCCAGGCCCATTTATGGGGGAGGACAGGGTATTCCGTCCTTCCCCGAATTCAATCCTGCTCACAGCCTGCGGTCAGAGACATCACAGGCTTGACGGAAGCACTTCATGATCTTAGAATCGCAGGTAGCCATGAAAGAGTCTTTACCAAACTACGGCGGTCAGGCCGTTATTGAAGGTGTGATGATGCGCGGCTCGATGGGGGTGGCAATTGCCATGCGCGCTCCCAACCACGAGATCGTCATCCACACCGAAAAACTGCAGGGTATTTATAAAAGCCGTCTCACCAGGATCCCCTTTTTGCGCGGACTGGTCGCACTCTGGGATGCGCTCGGCCTGGGTATGCGCGCCCTCACCATCTCCGCCAACATCCAGACGGGTGAGGACGAAAAACTCGAAGGCCCCCAGCTCTTCCTGACCCTGGGGATCGCGCTGCTGTTCGCTGTCACGCTGTTTTTTCTGGCGCCGGCCGGCGCCGGTCATCTCAGCGAGACCATCCTGGGTTGGGGTCCCTGGGCTGGCAACCTGCTCGAGGGGCTGGTTCGCCTGGCCATCCTGGTGGGATACATCTGGCTCATCGGGTTTATGCCCGATATCCAGCGTGTTTTCGCCTATCACGGCGCCGAGCACAAGACGATTAACGCTTTCGAATCCGGCGCTGAGTTGACCCCGGATAACGTGGCCCGCTTTTCTCTGGAGCACCCGCGCTGCGGCACAGCCTTCCTGCTCACCCTGGTGCTCTTCTCCGTGGTGATTTTCAGCCTGCTGGGGCCCTTACCCGTCGGATGGCGGCTCTTCAGCCGCGTGGCCATGCTGCCGGTCCTGGCCGGTATTGCCTACGAATATATCCGCTGGACGGCCCACCACATGAGCTCCCCCATTGTGCGCATGCTGATCAAACCCAACCTTGCACTGCAGCGGCTGACCACAAGAGAACCCAACCTGGAAATGCTGGAGGTTTCCATCGCTGCCTTTAATGCCATGCGGGCAGAAGAAGCCATTGTAAATTTGTAACCCGGGCTGCAGGCCTCAATTGAAAGCCAGTACTACACGCATTCGAACAGGCACCATGGCGCTGAAGAGAAGCCTCTTTATTCTTTTTCTCAGCGTCACGGTGCTTTTGTTAACGGCCTGTGAGTTCAGCGGCAACTGGCTTCCCCCTACGCCCTCCCCAACCGCACCTGCAGCCCCCTCCCCCAGTCCACGCCCCCTCCCCGACCTGGTGATAACCGAAATCGGCATTGGATACCGCGATCCAACCGGCTGCCCCGCTCCTGGCGAAACGATGGGTCTGCGCATCTGGATAGAAAATCAGGGCCAGGCGCCGGCTGACCCGTTCATCGTCGAGGTCAATGACGAGCTGCATCCGGTTCAGGACATCCTGATGCCCGGTGAGAGCATATCCCTCTGGTTTTCCGGCTTCCGCGATGAAAACCACGTCCGCATAGACTCAACCTCGCTCATCGAGGAGAGCAACGAACAGAACAACCAGATGACCCGCCGGCTGCCCATCCCCACCCTTCCGGTCGCCTGCCTGCCGGAGCCCACACCGGAGCTGATCATTCAGGGCCCGGTTCACATTCTGGAAGGGCATGACGGGCGGGTTACCAGCGTGGTCTTTTCACCAGACGGCAGGCTGGTTGCTTCCGGATCCGTGGACAACACCATGCGGCTCTGGAGAGCTTCCGAAGGCGAACTTCTTCGCACCATGCGCGGCCACCCGTTCCCGGTCATCAGTCTGGCGTTCACCCCCAATGGGGCTATGATGGCATCTGGCTCCACCGACGGTCTCATCCGTCTGTGGCGGGTATCCGACGGCAGCCTGATCAACACCCTCGACGGACACGCCGGCTGGGTGCAGTCGCTGGACTTTTCGAACAACGGCGTCGAGCTGGCTTCCGGCTCGAGTGACTACACGGTTCGCCTGTGGCGCACAGCCGATGGACGTCCGGTCAGTACAATTGACGAAGGGATGTCCTCCATTGAGAATCTGGCCTTCTCCGGAGACAGTTCCCTGCTGGCATGGGTGGAGTCTAATGGAAATGTGCGCGTCTGGCAGGTGCGCGACGAAATCTGGCTGAACATCTGGCGCGAAATCCCCGGCCGCCCCGCCAGCTTAACATTCTCTCCCGATAACAGCTTTCTGGTCATCGGCTGCGAAGAAGGTGAGATCCACTGGCTGCGCCTGGAAGACGGTGAAATTGTCAACACCCTGCAGGCCCACACAGACCGGGTGGTTGGCCTGGCCTTTTCTCCGGACGGCCGTTACCTGGTTTCCGGCTCCTGGGATCAAACGCTGCGGCTGTGGGAAGCCTCACCGGATGGCTCTGAACCCACGCTCATCCGCGTCTATCAGGGCCACGAAGGCCCGGTGAACGCCGTGGCTTACTCTCCTAATGGAGACCTGATCGCCTCCGCTTCGGATGACGGCACCATCCGCCTGTGGGAGGCGCCGCAAAACAGCGATCAATAATTCATCATGCCAAAGAAATGGATCCCGCTCGCCGCGCTGGCCAGCCTGCTCTGCCTGGCGGCGCTGCTTTTCCCGGCCGCTTGCACCTGGATTATCACAGCCGCCCGCCCCGCGCCGGCCGAAGTGAGCGAAACCCTCTTTCAGGGGATCACCTACAGGCGGCTGGTGCGCAGTTCGCCGCGTCCGATGGTGATCCATGTCGTCCAGGTGGATCTGCGCCAGCCGGATATTGCGTTTCTCGTTACCCCGGGCGATCCGGATGAGGAGCTGCCTCTGCGCGGCCGCACCACTTCCCAGTTCGTGGAGGAGTTCGGCCTGCAGGTGGCGATCAACGGCGACGGCGTAACTCCCTGGCGGGCCAACGGCCCCCTGGATTATTATCCCCGCTCCGGCGACCCGGTGGACCCGATCGGGTTTTCGGCTTCTCAAGGTGTGGTTTACTCACAGCACCGCGACAACGAGCCAACAATCTATATTTCCAGAACTAACCGCGTGACGGTGAACAACCCGCCTGGGAAAGTGTATAACGCCATCTCCGGCAATATGCTGCTGATTTCTAAAGGTAATATCGTGGAAGGCCTTCCGGACGATGACCCCCAGCCGCGCACTGCGGTGGCCGTCGACCGGCGCAGTCGCGAACTGATCCTGGCGGTGATCGACGGCCGCCAGCCGGGTTACAGCGAAGGCGCCACGCTGCAGGAAACCGCAGCGCTGCTGCTCGAGTTGAACGGCTATCACGGTATCAACCTGGATGGCGGCGGTTCGTCTACGCTGGTGATCGATGACGGTCGCGGCCGGGCCAGGGTACTAAACTCGCCCATCAATTTCAATATCCCCGGCAGCGAACGCGTGGTCGGCAACCACCTGGGGATCTACGCCGCACCCGCGAACAATAAGAAGTAACAGCTTCCCTTTCATCGAATAAAACACTGCCAGCCGGGAGCTTCCAGGCCGGCTTTTTTATCCTGCTGGCGCCTTCCTTCGCCCTGCAAAGCACCCGGCGTTCGCCTCATTCCCCCCGATATTGCCCGCATCGAGGCCATCCGTTCTGCAGAAGTGCGGGCCCGTAATGAACAGGCTGGTTTCTGGCAGCCAATGCCGGCTCAGGTCGTGGACCAGCCCACCCGGGCGCCTGTCATTACACCAGCTCGTGCTCCGGCTGTACAACAGCCCACCAGTACGCCGGCATGATTTACGGTCATGCCGGCGTACTGCCATTCTGAAACTGACCCTGCATCGCACAGGCATTTGTCTGCTGCCGCGGCAGGCAGCATCCAGGCCCGCTCGCAGCGGCGCGCGGCCGGGCAAGGGTGAATTACGGCTGGTGCGGCGCCAGGCTCACTGGCTGCAGAAAGCTCCAGGAACTGCCGGGCAGGTCTAAATCATCCAGCACTTCCCGCGCCTTTTCATTTAACAGGTAGCTGTGCGGGCCGTCCTTGCCGACCACAATCAGCGGGAACGGCACATGAAGGGCAAACTCTTCCAGTGTCTGGGCGGTTGAATGGGTCTCATCATCGACCGCCTGGTAACCTATGACGACCAGATCCAGCAAATTCTTTCGGAAGCAGCGCACCAGTTCAACCTGGTACTGGCCTTCGCACAGTTTAAACGCTACATCCGTAAAATCCCCCAGCCTGGATTCATAATACTCACGCAGCTGCCGCTCCAGCTTGACCAGAAGGCTGGGATTAACCGCCGTGGTCTTCTCCGGGTGGAACAGGTCGTCTGCGATCAGATCACGCCGCAGCAGGTAAGGAGAGTACAGCCAGTGGCAGATGTTCAACTGCCAGCCGCGTCCCCGGGCGAGGCGTAGTGCATATTCAAATGCCCATTCATCTGTTTCTGTGAAATGGGTGCAAAAGCCAATGGTGGTCATCGTTTCCTCCGTTTCTCTACTCGCCGGCGTCAGTCTCAGGATCGCTCGTCCAGATCGCGGCCTCTGCCAGGCTCGAATCATCAGGCAGGTTGTAATGACAGGTGGAGCAGGCAGCCAGGTCTTCTTTGCCCAGGAAGCCGGCCTGCTCCTCATGGCAGGTGCGGCAGTTCTCATGCATGGCGTCCTGGAAGCCGGGAGCCAGGTAGGAGAACGTAGCCTCACCCGGTTCAGAGGTCATATCCTCGTGGCAGTCCACACATGCAGCGGCCGTTTGTGCGCGGTGTTCGCCCTGGTGGCACTCCACACAGGAGGCGTTCCCGCCGTGTGCAGCGGTGTGCATTGTGTGGTTGAAGATAGACTGGGGAACATAATTGTCACTGTGACAGTCCGAGCACGCGGTGCCTTCATCCTCCGGGGGGTTGATATGGTGACATGTCTGGCAGACCTCTGTCCGGCTGAGCTGTGTGCCGTCAACGTTTTTTTGCTGCACAGAGTCCGGCGAGGTAAGCTGCAGGATGCGCACATATTCGTGGTGTTCCAGGTGCGGAAATTGAACCGCAGCTCCATCCCCGTCACCATCAATCGTTATCGTGTCCCACCCCCTGGATTCCTGCACCGGGGATGCCGGCGCTGTTTTTCCGCCGGCTTCCGCAGACGGCAGGGCAGCCACCGCCAGGGCGACAACCAGGACGGCGATCCCACTGCGCCTCACAAGCTGGTACTGCCAGCCGGGCTGCCGGTAAACCCGGGTATGCGGGTCAAATCGCTCTTTAAGGGAAGGTGCTGGCGCCGGCTCGAAGGAAGTCTCCTCATGAACCTTCAGGTGCTGCGAAAACAGCAGGTAGATCAACCCGGCTGCGGCCGGGATGGCGAATGCGATCACGATTTCGAAGAGCGATGGCCGGTAAGGGGCGCTTTCTGGCCGCCACATCGTCAACATGCTCAGTGACATTCGCTGGCTGATCACACCGGCGATGGCCAGCAGAGAACAGGTCAGCAGCCCGGCCCGTCTGCTGCGGATCTCAGGAACCAGCAGCAGAGCAGCTGGCAGGATGCCGCCGATCAGGATTTCTGCACCAAACCACAGGCTCTGCCACGAACCGTCCAGTGCGCCCGGCAGCACCCCTCGCACCGTCAGATCCACCAGACGGATCCCAAGATACAGCCACAGGACGAAGCCCCCGTTTTTTGCCATGCGAGCCAGCAGATCATCCGTCAGGCCGCGGCCAAACAGCTTCTCAGACAGAAACCCATCGACAACAAGCGCCATCAGGCCGGCGGCAATAGCCGACGTAAAAAACAGGACCGGGATGAGCGGGCTGTACCATAACGGGTGAACCCGGTGCGGCATGATCAGGAAGAGCGCGCCGAGGGATGACTGGTGCAGTGTTGAAAGCACGATCCCGGCGATGATCAGGACGGGGGTCATCAGGTGCAGCGCCCGGGCAGTTTTCTGGAACAGGGGGCTCTGGAACCAGGGGTGCTCGAGGATCACGGGCCCAAATTCCATGATCAGCACGGAGAAGTAGAGCATCACACACCAGGCGATCTCGAACATTACTGAATGGTGCTGCCAGCTGATGATTGGCATGTAGATTCGCCAGGGCAGGCCCAGGTCGAACAGCAGCGAGAAGATGAAAGAGCCGTACCCCAGCAGGGCGAGCAGAATGGCTCGTCTCAGCACCGGCCGGTAGCTTTCCAGCTTAAAGACATAAACCAGAGCCGCCAGGGTAAAACCACCTCCTGCCAGGGCAACAAAACACAGTTTGAAGGCGATCCACAAGCCCCATGGGCTGGCATCGTTCAGCCCTGTCGCTGCGCCCAATCCCAGGCCCAGGCGCAGGATGATGGCGAACAGACCGGCGAAGACCACTGCCCAGAGCACATCCTTGAGGAGACTCAGCGTTCGCTTTTCCATATCAGGCCTCCTCCTCGGAACGGCGTGCCCGTGCCTCTTCTGCCATCATTCTCCGCCCGATGATCCAGGTCAGGCCGGTCATAAGCCCGGCTGTCGCCAGCCCCACGCCGGGCACCAGACTCAGCCAGTTCCAGCTCAGGTCAGGCAGTGGGGCCTCGCCGGGAGCGTTGTGATACGCCAGGAAATCGAGTGAGACGTCCGAGATGTATAAAACAGAAGTTCCGCCGGCATCTTTCTCTCCGTACACGACCGGCTGGTAGCGGTGCGGTTCCGCCTGAATCCGGCTGTGCGCCAGGACGAGAAGTTCGTCACGGTCTCCAAAGATCAGCGCCTCTTCCGGACAGGCTTCCACACAGGCCGGTCGATGACCGGCATCCACGCGGACGGCACACAGCGTACATTTTTTCACCAGCGGGACCGGCGAATCCCACTCATAGCGCGGAATACCGAAAGGACAGGCCATCATGCAGTAGCGGCAGCCCATGCACTTGCTGCTGTCGTAAAGCACCGGACCTTCCTCTGTCTTATACATGGCACCTACAGGGCATACCGACACACAGGCCGGCTCCAGGCAGTGGCGGCAGAACTTGCGCACCGGCCGGCCCTCGGGGCTTTGCACAATCGAAGACCAGCGCCGGGCGGAGAGCCCGTCTCCGCTGTCCTGCGGCTGGCGCACATCTTCCCCGAGCGAATTCTCCTCGACACAGGCGTCGATACACTGGCTGCAGCCCGTGCATCGTGTGACGTCAACCAGGATGCCGGTCATATTTCCCTTCCCTCTGACCCGTGAAGGACCTCAATGGCTTCACTCCCTCCGCGTGCCGGAAAGTGCCAGGCGACCTCCGATCCCATGCGAATCAGCGGGTACAGAATACAATGGGCGATCTTCGTAAAGGGGATCAGGATCAATAAAACAATTCCGCTCAGCGCGTGAAACAGCATCAGACCGTCGTAGGGGATAGGGTTCCAGGGCTGCCCGGCCAGATAACCAGACACTAAGAGCCCCAGGATCATCACCAGCAGCAGATAATCCATTGGATTGCTGAGCTTCCTGGAGCTGACCACATAGATCCGGAACAGCAGCAGATAACTGCCGGCAGCGATGCCCAGCAGGGTGAGGACGTCCAGAACCGGCTTTGCCAGCGCAGGCCAGCTGACTCCAAAATTAGCCTGCAGGATATCCAGGTGGTTGCCCAGGAACAGGCAGGTCGCCAGGATACCCAGGTGCAGGATAAAAGAAGCGATACTGAACAGACCACGCGCCCGGTGGATACGGGTTAGCGGAACCATCCAGCTCGCAGTTTCGCCCACCACACGGCGGAATGCAATCCGCCGGTCTCCGGCTCGACGCACTGCCTGGATCATTTCCCAGATGGAGAGCAGCGCCAGCCGCAGCAGCCCCAGCACGAGCAGCGCCAGAGCAAAGCGAAAAAGAGGGCTGGTAGAGATGGATAGCCAGGTAGGCATGGGATCAAAAGCCTCCGTTTTAGAATTTGATTGCGCGCAGTATCAGATCGTGTACACCCACAACCTGTACAGGCAGTTGATAGTAGTCCATAAGTTCGCGCAGCTGCTTTTTACAGTTCGCGCAGGGTGTGGCAACGATCTCCGCACCGGTAGTCCGGATTTGCTCGGCCTTTGTTCGCCCGGAGACCTGCATACGAAATTTATGTGTCTCGTCCAGCGAGACCAGCCCGCCGCCGCCCCCACAGCAGTAATTGCGGCTGCCGTGAGGCTGCATTTCGACAAATTCTTTCACAAAGCTGTGTAAAATCTGGCGCGGTTGTTCCACCAGCCAGCCAGAGCGGGCCAGATTACAGGGATCGTGATAGGTTACACGCTCGGGAATGGCAGTAGGGTCCAGCTCGACGCGCCCCTCACGGATGACCTGCCATGTGAGCTCCAGGATGCTCACGACCGGCGGCGAATCCTCACTGGCAAAGGCCGGCACATACTGCTTTGCAGAACGAGATGCATGACCGCACTCGCCGATCAGAATTTTCCCGGCGTTTAAACGCCGTGTCTCGCCCACCAGTTTGCCGATGACTTTCTCTAGCACCCAGTCGTTGTAGAACAGGCCGTAATTAATTCCATCAAAGTAACCGCTGCCAATCGTCCAGGACACCCCGGCTGCTTTGAGCACAGCAGCAATGCCCATTAAGGTATCGGCCTCCATGAGATAGTCGCTTACCGCAGGGAAGAAAATATAATCAGAGCCATGCTGGTCCACCGGAAAAGCGACCGGTGCGCCTTTCATCTCTTCCACTTCTTCCTGTAAGAACTCCAGGTTGTCCAGCAGTGCAGGCAGCGGTATCGCCGATGTGTTGCCGGTCAGACCGTCCAGCTGCTCGCGCACCGGAACCACCAGCCCTTTCGGAGCTATGCCCGCTTCGCTGAGGATATACCGGCCCAGATGGGTCACCAGAGCGTGATCGACCCCCATTGGGCATTCGAGCTTACAACGCCGGCAGGCATTGCAGCGGTAAAAAAGTTCTGCCATTTCTTCCAGTGTGGATTCTTTGAGATACCCGTTGCGGGAAAAACGAGCCTGAAGCGATCCGGCCGGGGTGAAATAGCGCCGGTATACATCCAGCAGCAGCTTTGTGCGGTAACAGGGCACATCCCGCCAGTCACCGGTCGCTTGGTACACCTGGCAGGTTACCGAACAGCGCCCGCACTTGCTGCTCGTTCGAGCATACAGATCCAGCAGAAAGCGATAATTACTGGTCTCGAGGATGGCTGCAAAGGCTGCCAGAAAAGCCTCTACCCGGTCTCCACGACTGGCGGATAAACTGGTCGGATCCAGATGGAAGAAATTACTGGCAGCGGTTCCGGATGAACCGGTTCCTGCGGAAAATGAGAGCGTCATTTAGCCTCCTGACGAATTTTTTCGGGCGTGGCGGTCAACACCATCACTGCCACACCGGTGCCTGGTCCGTGATTTCTCCATCGGTGAAACGCCTCTCCATTGAATGTCAGGCTGTCACCCGGATATAACAGATAGCTCTGGTCGTCTACTTCGTACTCGATGGGCCCGTGCAGACACAGGACCATCTGGGTCATACCACTGGGAAGGCAGCGGTCGTTCTCTCCACCCCCTTCGTGAAAAGCCCCTCCTCCGGTTAAAAGTTGAAAGGCGCTCTCTGTCTGCGCCTGCTCCCCGGCCTGGGCCCGTGTAAGAATTACTTCGGTCGAACAAATATCCTGAAAGAAAATCCCTGGTGAGACACCCAACGCATGCCCAATTTTGCACAGGGTCATAACGGTCGGTGCCACCTCTCCACGCTCTACCAGACTGATCGCGTTGGGAGATAGCCCGCAGCCTGCCGCCAGCTGCTTGAGCGTCAGGTGATTCTCTTTGCGCAGTTTGCGGATCCGCCTGCCAACATTGAGCCAGGATTCACAATCTGTCATCTTTTTTCCTGATAACCATTATTTTTGGAATTGATTATTCGAGCCGCCTTAAAATACCATTAAGATTTATATAAGTCAAGTAATTTGAATACAAAGCCCGGTTTTAAGGGGATATAATCACAATATAGTAGTTATTACTACAAGTATATACGACATCCCCATTAGCCGTGCAAAATTCTTGAATTTATAATAGAATCAGATCACAATATTCATATTCCAGATGAGGGTACCTGATGGACCAACGACAATCTCTTGGAAGTAGGCTGCGCGCCATTCGTAACGAACGCCGCATGTCACAGAGAGAACTGGCGCAGAAGGCAGGCCTCTCCACCAACGCGATCAGCCTGATCGAGCGCGATGAAAATTCTCCCAGTGTTGCTACTCTGCAGAACCTGGCCTCAGCGCTGAATGTGAAGATGAGCTACTTCTTCGACGATGAAGCGACGCATTCGATTCTTCACGTCAGGGCCGGGAAGCGTCCGGCCATCAGCAGCGAGGGCGTCATCATCGAAGGAATGGGAGCAGAGCTGCGCAGTCAGGAAATGGAGCCTTTTCGAATCACGCTGGAACCCAACTCGCACAGCGGCGACCGGCAGGTCGTCCACACCGGCCACGAATTCGTTTATTGTTTACAAGGAAGTGTCGAATACATCATCGACGGTGTTGTCTACTCGTTAAAGCCGGGTGATTTCCTGATGTTTGAGGCGCATCTCCCCCATATCTGGCGCAACACCACAGACCAGGTCGCCGAGTTTCTACTGATACTCCAGACTCCCGGCGCCTCCGATGAACCGGTGCAGCGTCATTTTTCAAGCTACCCGTCTTTACCTTACATGGGCAATCCCGGCGCCCCCGCGAACAGCCAGTGAAGCTTCAGACGGGCTGCATATTTTTCGTGAGCCGCCCCGAAACCGAATGATCCGGACACAAAGTGTTGCCCGTCCATCTGGAACCTTAAATTTCTATTCATGAATCAACTGTCTTAAAGGAACGGGCCACAGCAATTACTGCTGTGGCCCTGAATCTGATTACGCTCCAGCAGGCGCTGGGCATTTCAGCCCAACCATCGGCCCCGTTACAGTCCTGGGCACCTCGTCGGTTTCAGAATTGCAGTTTTTATTCTAGTCAAATATCCTCGGTTCAGGGACTCGACATTCCCGTCACCCACAGCGACATCAAATGGTTATCACGCTTCGCTGTCCTTTTGCGCGTCTTTCCTCAGGCGGTAGGGATTATTTTCTCAGGCTTCAGCCCCCCACCTTCGTCCCGCACTCCGGGCAGAACTTGGCACCGGGCAGCAGCTTGCTTCCGCACTCTGTGCAGTGCGGGTCTCCTTTGATCTTCGCTCCGCATTCGGGGCAGAATTTTACATTTTTCGCCAGGGGCGCTTCACAGTTCGGGCAGGAAGCCCGCACCCCTTCCCGCCAGCTTTTCTCCTGCAGCATCTGGCGGTCCTCTTCAGCCATCTTGGAGTGCGCCCAGATCTCCTCCACCGTCCGGCTGGACTGCGCCGCGCTCATTTCAACGC